>CXWJ01000697.1_pt1 | contig 135234 bp, 107 predicted proteins | sample 590841 | NCBI WGS metagenome assembly CXWJ01 (sample SAMEA3498367, study PRJEB10139) | wastewater metagenome | biome: wastewater treatment plant; material: activated sludge | place: Austria | collected 2015-01-21 | reverse complement strand
TTCAATGAACTAAGGTCGAAACTTTATGACCGATATGGGGCTAAAACTTTATGGCGCACGTCAAACCTGGAAAGTCTGCACGACACCCCCAACAAAAAAAGCCCTCCCAACCGCGCATCCGCAAATTGAGAGGGCTCCGATCCGCCTTCGTTAAAACTACGGCGGATAAACCTTCGTTAAAACTACGGCGGATAAACCTTCGTTAAAACTACGGCGGATAAACCTTCCACCCTCTACCATCCACCCTCTACCTTCCACCCTTTTCACTGCAACACAATCTTCTTAAACTGCACTGTCCCATCAGGCATTTCGAGCCGGGCGGTGTAGGTACCTTTCGGGAAAGTCGTCATGTCGAGCGGCGACACGATGGTGCCTTCGTAGGCGCGGAAAATTTCTTTATACACCCGGAGACCGGCCCAGGTGAATACTTCCAGGGTAGCGTCGCCTTCTTTTGTGCTCACGGCACGCACAGACATCGCGCCGCCGGCGGAAGGATTGGGAAACACGTCGAACTGCGAACCGCCGCCGCGCACGTCGGCCACCACCATCGGGGTGTACTGGTACTTACCGTCGGTGTCCATTTGTTTGAGGCGGTAGTAGTTGACGCCTGCGAGGGGTTTATCGTCGTGGAAGTTGTATTCGTGTTTTTCAGCCGTTGTGCCGTTGCCGGGCACAAAGGCAAGTTGCGACCAGTTGCGGTTGTCGGCGCTGCGCTCCACGTCGTAGCCGAGGTTGTCTTTTTCGGAAGCCGTGCTCCAGAGCAGCATGACTTCGCTGTTTTCCTGGATGAGGGCTTTGAAGTTGATGAGTTCGACGGGGAGTGGGCCGAGACAGGCAATTAGTACTGTGCCTAAATTGTTACCGCCACCAGTTAGACCATCAGTTCCTGTTCCGCCAAAGGACTGCGCCGCAGTTACGTTGTCCCCGTCAGCACCTGTATGCCCGCCACCACCACCGGATGATGTACCTTCGTCGCCGCCACCGCCACCTGCTCCCATACCATTGCCGCCGGTTCCACCGTTTCCACCGGTTCCACCGGTAGAAAGACCATCAAGCAACACCATCGTTCCCCCTCCGCCGCCACTCGGAGCATTTCCGCCATTTGAATTTGCGCCGCCGCCGCCGCCGCCGCCATCATCACCGCCCGGAGCACCACCATCTCCACTTCCGGAAGTGGCTGACCCGCCCAGTCCGGAGACCAGCGGGGCGCCTCCATTCCCCCCCGCGGCAATAATCATAATAGTTCCGGTAACACAACCACCCGGGCCTGAAGTGCCACAATCTACTGCACCAGATCCGCCACCGCCGCCGCCTGCCGATTGATCATTGTCAGCACCAGGGCCACCTGCAATCGCTCGAATAGTTGTTCCATTGGGTACAGTAAAAGTCTCGCTTATAGTGGCACCATTTCCTCCAAAAACATCTGGATTTACTTGAGTATAAGCCCCGCCACCAGCACCTGTTGCGGTAATTTGTATTATCCAAGGCCCTCCTTCCGTCGGGGCAGTCCAAGTGCTCGAGAGAGGGCCTGTGAGTGATAAATCTGGCGGGCATTGAGCCATAATGATTGTAGCTCCGGATATAAATAATGCCGCAAAAAACAGTCGCAAAGCATTGGTGTCTAAATTCAAACGAACAATTCGTTTACCGAAAGTCGGGAGTTTTTTCATAGTTGTAACCTGTTTTTGATAAGGATAAAGGGAGGTATTAAAAGCGATTGCCAAAAATACCACACTTGGCGTAGGGGACAAAGGGTAGGCCGCCGTTTTTTTTGTCGGCTGCCTGGCATCTGCCGCAATGACTGTGCCTAAAATAATGCTTTTGGGTTATTTTTTGGGCACAAGGCCAATTTTACTGCAAAATCACTTTTTTAAACTGCATCGTCCCGTCGGGCAACTCCAGCCGGGCGGTGTAGGCGCCTTTGGGAAACGTCGCCAGCGAAACGGGCCACACGGTGGTGCCGTCGTAAAGGTGCATTTTTTCTTTGTAAACTTTGTACCCCGCCCAGTCGAATATTTCCAGCAAACCCTCGCCTTCCTGCCGGCTCACGGTGCGTACGGTGAGCGCGCCGTCGGCGGATGGGTTGGGAAAGACGTCGAATTGCAGGTTTTGAGCGCGCACATCGGCCACAACCATCGGAGAATATTCGTGGGCGCCGTCGAAGTCCAACTGTTTGAGTCTGTAATAGTTGACCCCTGAATAGGGTTTGTCGTCGAGAAAGGCGTATTCCTGTTTGTCGGTCGTGGCGCCCTTACCGGGCACGAAGCCCAGTGTAGTCCAGTGCCGGTTGTCGGCGCTGCGTTCCACGTCGTAGCCGGAGTTGTCTTTTTCGGAGGCAGTGCTCCAATATAGCCTCACACCGCCGTTATTTTGTATGACCGCTTTAAACGTCAGCAGTTCGACGGGGAGCACCTGCAGGCAAACGATGGTGACGGTACCGGGGTTGGAAGGGGTGCTTTTGGGGCCGGAATTGCCTGCGCCGGTTGTCCCGTTGGCGTTGGCGGGCGCTGTACCCGAATTGAAAGAGGACGCCGCCGCTGCGTTGCCGGCGTCGCCGCCGGAATGCCCGCCGCCACCGCCGGATGCCGTGTTGAACGTGGCGCCGTCGCCGCCGCCGCCGCCGCCGCCCATACCCGGGCCGCCGTGGTTGAAGCCTGAAGGCGGATTGCTGTTCATGTTGCTGCTGCCGTCGCCACCGGTGGAGAGGCCGGTGAGCACGACCATTTGGCCGCCGTCGCCGCCGGAGCCTGCGGTTTGGCCGCCGCTGTCCTGCCCGCCGCCGCCGCCGCCGCTGTCGTTGTCCTGGATAAGGCCGCCCTCGCCGTCGCCGCCGGTATCTTCCGAGCCGCCGAGTCCGAATCCGTCGCCCGGGCCGCCGAGTTGACCGCCGCTGCCGCCGGCAGCAATGATCAGGATTTCTCCGCCCGCGCAGTTGGAAGGATTGCCGCAATTGACCACACCGGAACCGCCGCCGCCGCCGCCGCCTTCGAGTTGGGAGTGTAGCCCGCCGCCGCCTGCAATGGCGCGCAAAGTTTGGCCGGGATCGATGATGAAGGTGCCGCTCATGGTAGCGCCCGTGCCGCCGGTGCGGTCGGGGTTGGCTTCAAGATAGGCGCCCCCTGCAGCGCCGGTTGCGGTGATGCGCACCTGAACGACACTGCCGGTAGGGGAAGTCCAGGTGTTGGTGCCCGGGCCGGTGAGGGTAAGCACGGTTGTGTTGTTGCATTGTGCCTGTATGGAAGTTTTCGGAAAAAGTAAAAGCAGCGTACAGAGATGGAAAAGGGGAAATAATCCGCAGGCGTAGTGTTTTCTCATTATGGTTGTACTTTATGCTAATCGGTATTCGGAAGAGGTTGTCTCGTAAGCCATAAGTGTGTTTTGGAAAGAACTTCCAAATTATGTTTGTTGCGCTGCCCGAACATGAGTCATCCCGAATTTTTGCAAAAGTGGAGAGATTTCATTTCAACCCACGATTTTAATCGTGGGAGAGCAGGAAGAGCCGTCAAACCAACGGTTTCAACCGTTTTCAAACGCCTGGCCAAGCCTGTATAAACCGTTAAAACGGTTTGAAATCTTGCGCTTTGTGGCATTCCCACGATTAAAATCGTGGGTTAAAAAATTCGGGATGACTCATGTTGCCCTGGAATAACGAAACAATCTATCGTTTCGCAATTGTGAGATTTTACTTGTGACACCCGCTTCTTTTTGTTGGAGCGAACCAACTATTGCAACATAATTTTCTTAAACATCACCGCGCCATCGGGCAATTCTAAGCGGGCAGTAAAAGTACCTTTGGGGTAGGTGGCCAATGAAACGGGCCAGACCGTGGTGCCTTCAAAAATCCGGACCGGTTCTTTGTACAATTTATACCCGGCCCAGTCGAAGATTTCAAGGAGGGCATCGCCTTCATTTTTGCTCACGATCCGGAAAGACAACGCGCCGTCGGTGGAAGGATTCGGGAATACGTTGAAGTCCGGGCCGTCTTTGCGCACATCGGCCACCACCATCGGGGAATATTCAAATTTTCCGTTCGTATCGTGTTGTTTCAGGCGATAGTAGTTCACGCCTGCGTGCGGTTTTTCATCTTTGAACAAATAATCCTGCGGGATAGCGGTGGTGCCGTTGCCGGGTACAAAACCGATCGGGGCCCAGTTGCGGCCATCGGCGCTGCGCTCCACATCGAAGCCGTAGTTATCCTTTTCGGTGGCTGTTGCCCAGAGCAGATGGACGCCACCGTCCGGCGGTATCATGGCTTTGAAATTCGTCAGTTCGACCGGCAGCGATTCTAAGCACACAATCGTGACGGTGCCGAGGTTGTTGCCGCCGGCCGGATCCCCGGAAACGTTGTTCTGGCTGGTACCGATGTTGGCAGATTTTGCAGCGATGGTGTTGCCGCCATGCGCGCCGGTGTGTCCGCCGCCGCCGCCTTCGCCGAAGTCGCCGCCGCCGCCGCCGCCGCCCATACCGCTGCCGCCGTCGTTGGGCACCTGCGTGCCGCTGCCCAAACCGCCCAGCGAGAGGCCGGTTTTATCCACTTTTTTACCGCCCAAACCGCCGGAACCCGATGCGTTCTGGCCGTCGCTGTTCTGGCCGCCGCCGCCGCCGCCCCAATCCGGCTCATGGGCGGGGTCTCCGCCTGCCAGGCCGCCCGCGCCGTTGCCGTCGATGAACGCCGAGCCGCCCAGCCCATCGGTGGCGCCGCCGCCGTTGCCGCCGGCGGCGATGATCATGATGGTTCCGCTTCCGCAGTTGGATGGGTTGCCGCAGTTGACGACGCCGGATCCGCCGCCGCCGCCCGCGCCTTCGAGCGTGGCGTCTTTGCCGAAATCGCCGGCAATGGCGCGCAGGGTCTGGCCGTTTTGCACCATGAAGGTGCCCGCCATGATCGCTCCGCTGCCGCCGGGGTTTTCAAAATTAACGGTATTGGCCCCGCCGCCCGCGCCAGTCGCGGTGATGCGCACCGAAAACGGACCGCCCGTAGCCGGAGCCGTCCAGTCGTCCACACCAGGTCCGGTGAGTGTAATCACGGTCGTGTTGTCGCATTCCTGGGCCTGAACAAAAGTAGGTGCAATAAAAAACAGGAAAATCTTGAGCAGATTGTTGAAATTTTTCATCGAGTGCGAAGGCGTTTATCAATAAGTATCCGCCGCAGGGATTTACGTGTAGTTCCTTTTAATTGGATTTGCTCTGCAAAAGCGGATGCAAAAGTATAGTCCATCCAAAGTCGTACCAAAATGGGTGTAAGGATTATGCTTTACATTATTATAAAGAGGGTGTATCACAATCATGATAAGTCACGACTGATGATACACCCTCATACCAATGCTTTACAATTGTTTCACCCTCTGCCTTCTACCCTCCACCTTCTACCTTCTACCCTCCACCTTTTTATTGCAGCACAATCTTTTTAAACTGCGTGGTTCCGTCGGGCATTTGCAGGCGGGCGGTGTAGGCGCCTTTGGGGAAATTTGCCAGTGAAACCGGCCAAACCGTAGTGCCTTTGTACAGGTGTTGGGTTTCTTTATATACTCTGTATCCCGACCAATTGAACAGTTCTAATTGAGCAGCACCTTCCTGTTGGCTTACCGTGCGGATCGAAAGTGCGCCACCGGAAGACGGATTGGGAAAAATATCGAACAGTAACCCGTTGGTTTTCAGGTCGGCCACGACGATGGGTGAGTATTCGTGTTTGCCGTCGAAGTCCATTTGTTTGAGGCGGTAGTAGTTGACACCGGCTAAGGGTGTGTCGTCGGTGAAAGTGTACTCGGATTTTTCGGCGGTGGTGCCGTTGCCGGGCACAAATCCGATTGCCGTCCAGTTGCGGTTGTCGGCGCTGCGTTCGAGGTCGTAGCCGAGGTTGTCTTGTTCGGTAGCAGTGGCCCATTCGAGTCTGACATCTTCCTCTTCAATAACCGCTTTGAAGTTGATGAGTTTGACGGGCAGAAAACCGGTACACGTGATGATCACCGAACCGATATTAGGTCCGGCACCTGTACCGCCATCAAATCCTACCGAGCCCGTGCCGGAACTGAAAGAAGTAGCCATTGAGACATTCCCCCCGGCAGCGCCGTCATTACCTGCTCCACCGCCTGAGCCTTCCGATGCGCTTGAGCCGCCGCCGCCGCCGCCGCCCATGCCGAAGCCGCCTGCATTCGTAAAACCCTGACTGCCGTTTCCGCCTGATGCCAGCCCGGTAGTTATTACCTGACTGCCGCCGCCACCGCCATCGCCATCGTCGCCTGAGAGCAATAAACCGCCACCGCCACCACCGCCATCCGTTCCGGCGCCCAAACCACCTGAACCCGACCCGGTGAAAACGCCTGATCCGCCTAATCCGGGGGCATTCGTTTGTCCTCCATTACCTCCTGCTGCCATGATTAACACTACGCCATTCGCGCAATCTGCCGGCGTACCACAATTGACCACGCCCGAACCGGATCCGCCGCCACCTGCGTTTCCATCGGTGCCACTACCTCCTGGCCCTCCGGATATGATCAAAAGAGATTCGTTTGTAGCGATTTCAAAAGTTCCAATCACATTTGCGCCGCCACCGCCGAGGTTGCCACCAATAGCACTTCCACCGCCTGCGCCCGTTGCTTGTATTTGTACTATGTATATTCCGCCTTGACTCCCGGCTATCCATTGCCCGGTAGTAGAACCAGTTACGGTTATATCCGGTGGGCATTGGGCCATCAATTGAAATGGAAAGGAAACAAGCAGCAATAGAGCGATGCTGTGCAATTCGGTTTTAGGGAATACAAATGAGCGGAGCACCCGCTCCCGGAAAGTGGTGAGTATTGTCATAAGAAGGCGGTAATTGAATTAAAGTGTTAAAAATGAACGGATTAAAAAAACAAAACAAGCCCCGCAGGGTGGTTACTTGAATTTACTTTGTCTGTGGATGCGCCGGTACAATTGCTCCACTCACTTCGCCGAACCCGACCCGGATACCGTCTTTTTCCGCTGCCGCCCGCATCGTCACGGTGTCGCCGTCGAGCAGGAACGTGCGGGAGGAACCGTCGTTCAGTTCCACCGGTCGCTGGCCGCCCCACGACAGTTCGAGCATCGAACCGTAACTTCCGGTTTGTGGCCCGCTGATGGTGCCGGATGCCATCAGATCGCCTACGCACACATTGCAACCGTTTACCGTATGGTGCGCCAATTGTTGCGCCATCGACCAGTAAAGGTACTTGGTGTTGGAACGCGAAACTACAGTTTCTCCGTTATTTTTCCCCGTTTTAACACTTGTTTCCAGTTCGATGTCGTAATTGTGTCTTCCCCGCGCCGGTTGTTGCAGGTAAGAAAGCGGGGCGGGATTTTGCTTCGGGCTTTTCACACGGAAGGGTTTGAGGGCTTCGAGCGGGACGATCCACGGCGAGATCGATGAGCCAAAGTTTTTTCCCAAAAAAGGCCCCAGCGGCACGTATTCCCAACGCTGAATGTCGCGGGCGCTCCAGTCGTTGAACAACACCAGTCCGAAGATGTATTCTTCTGCGTTGTCCACCGCAACCGCTTCGCCCAAGGTGCTGTTTTTGCCGATGACAAAAGCCATCTCGAGTTCGAAATCCATTTGTTGCGAGGGAGCAAAAACGGGGTATTCCTGGCCTTTCGGAACGATTTGCCCCCAGGGGCGACGGATCGGCGTACCGCTCACGACGACAGAAGAGGCCCGCCCGTGGTAGCCCACCGGCAGCCAGCGCCAGTTGGGCAGCAGTGGATTGTCGGGGCGGAACATTTTGCCCACGTTGGTGGCGTGCTCGATGCTGCTGTAAAAATCGGTGTAGTTGCCCACCCGAATGGGCATCAGCATAGTTGCTTTACGACGCTCTGCCAACAGACGCGATGCATTTTCAGGGGTGTCCGGTGCAGTCAGCCATTCCTGCACTTTCCGCCGGATGCGGCCGGTGACGGGTTTGCCGAGCGCGATAAAATCGTTGAGCGTATTTTGCTCAAATATTTTTTTAAAAAAACGGCGTTTGCCAAACAACCCGGCTCCGGCGGCGGCGGCCAGATCGACGATGTGGTCGCCGATGGCGATGCCCGCGCGAGCGTTCCAGTTTCCGTCGGCATCGCCGGTGTGAAAAATGCCGAACGGCAGATTGTGCAACGAAAAATCGGAATCTGCCGGAACAGGAAGCCACGAAGTGAGGATACGCATGTGATTTTGGTGCAAGCGTCGTTATATTTGCGAATTGGCCGCAAAAGTCGTAATTCCAACACAAACGAATCTCTAATATTCCAAACTTTCTCAATCCAACCCACTTCTCAACTTCTCAACCCCAATGTCGTTGATTAAGCGCCGCGACAATTTTTTTTGACAGGATTACAAGATTAACAGGATTCGTTGCGTGTTTTTTTATCCTGTTAATCTTGTAATCCTGTCGAAAAACCTTTATCAAACCTTCTCATCTCATCCTTCATCGACCGCTTATGAAAAACCGTTGGTACGAATATCTTTACCCGCCTACACTGGTCAGTATGTTGCCGAAGCCGAGCGAAAAAGTGCGACGGCGTTCCTTCCGGGTTAAAATGCTCTATGCTTTTATCTACCCCTTCAGTTCGGGCATCGTCATCTACGCCGGACTGATGACTTTTTCGGTGGTGGTGACCAACGTGACGGGGTTGTTGCCGCAAATTGCCCAGGATTTGTATCAGGGAAAACTCAACACGGCAGGGGCTATCTTTTTATGGCTCTTCGCGTTTTTCCTTGGCGGCTTTTTCGCAGGCTGGTGTGTAGAACGCGAAAAACTGCTCAAATGGCGCTACCTCCACCTGTTGCCGCTGGCGGTGGTGGCCGGGATTTTTATCCTCGTCGGCTATTCGACCGACAACTCTGTGTCGCTGCACCCGGTCGCGTTTCCAGGCATGATTTTATTTTCCATCGGCATCCAGAATGCGATGGTGAGCCTCACCACCTCTTCGCTCATCAAAGCCAGTCAGATGACCGGTGTGGTGAACGAACTGGGGGTGGACATTGCAGAAATATTCCATTCCGAAGGCGAAAAACGGCGACTCATCCAGCGCGAGGCGCTCTTGCGGGTCATCGTCATGTGCAGCTTTTTGTTGGGCGCTTTATGCAGCGTGGCGTTTTTCCCTGCCTGGCAGACACAGGTTTTTTTCGTTCCGGCCGGCATCATTGTAGCGGTAATGGTGCATGACGTGGTGCGGTTCAGGCCGTCGGAGAAAGAGAAAAAATAAAAAACAAAAAGTTTTATTTTAAAAAACAAATTCTCTTACTTTTGCCGTCTGTCCTTCGTTAAAAACACGGAAAAAATGCCTTACAATCCTGCACTCGATGAAAAACTCCGGCGTATCGTCGCCCAATGGCCCGGGACCGAACGCAAAAAAATGTTTGGCGGCACGGGGTATCTCTCCAACGGCAACATGGTGACCGGGGTGTACAAAGACCTGCTGGTACTGCGCGTCGGCACAGAAGCGGAGCAGGAACTCCTGGCCCAACCCTGGTGCCGCCCGATGGACGTGACCGGCAAACCCATGAAAGGCTGGTTGTTTGTGGAAGCCGACGGCTGGGACGACGACCGCCGGCTCAACGAACTGGTCGCACGGGCGAAAGCGTTTGTGGATACGATGGCACCAAAGAAATAAATATCGAACAGGACATTTCGAATGTCGCAGTATTGTTCATCGTTCATCACTCATATCTCACACCTCATCGCTATGAATTCTTTTCTCGGTCTCCGCACCTGCATCTACCGTGTACCCGACCTCGCCGCTGCAACCGAATGGTACGCCAAAGTGCTTGGTTTTCAGCCTTATTTCAACGAACCGTTTTATGTCGGATTCAACGTGGGCGGCTACGAACTTGGATTGCAGCCTTTACCCGCCGTAGCCTTGGCTACGGAGGGTCCCGCCGTAGCCCTGGCGAAGGAGGGNNTCGTTCAATCCAGACCTGTAAGGTTTTGAAAACCTTACAGGTCTACGACGTTGATAACCAAATGAAAAGATTTACAAACCCCTGATTCGCATGATTCATGTCATCAAACGTATGTTGAACATCGAAAAAACAATACCCCTCGTCCGCATTTTCGACGAGCAAAAAGCCCGGGAATACTACTGCGACTGGCTGGGCTTTCAGGTGGACTGGGAACACCGTTTCGAGGAAGGGATGCCGCTGTATATGCAAATCTCGCTCGGAAACCTGACCTTGCACCTCAGTGAACACGCCGGCGACTGTACGCCCGGCGGCAAGGTTTTCCTTCGTTGCACGGGGTTGCGGAAGTGGCACGAAAGCCTCGTTGCCAAAAATTACCAATACTTTCGCCCCGGCGTCGAGGACGCTTTTTGGGGTGGGATTTGTATGTATTTGACTGATCCGTTTGGGAATAAGTTGTTGTTCAGCGAGATGACCACTTGAATATGCAATTTTGCCGCGAACAATTTGATGTCTCAATAAAACAACACTTACAAACCATGACAAAACTTTTGGCTCTTGTCATTGCCATTTCTCTCATTGGATGTAAATCTCAAAAAGAGACTTATTACGAGGCAAACGCAAAAGGTTCCAATGCTTCCAGCAAACCAACTGCTTCAAATGACACGCCGGTCAACACCATTTACTACGTTTTTGAAAATGGGAATTATACCCAGTCGGAACTGGAGAAAAAACCGCAACCGGTTGGCGGCACAATGAACTTTCTCAAGACGATGGGTTCTTACATGCAATACCCGGCGCAAGCGCGGGAACGGGGCGTGAAAGGCGAAGTCATTCTGACGGTTATAATCAATGAATTGGGTCAGACGGAAGATATACAGGTCAAAAAAGGCATCGGCTATGGCTGCGACGAAGCGGCTTTGAATGCTTGGAAAAAAGCCGCACAAGTTGGTTTCGAACCTGCCATGAAAGGCGGCAAAGCCGTGAAAGTGAAATATGATGCGCCTGTGAAATTTGGAATTTTGTAAAATGTATGCCGGAAGTCCGTTCCGGCGTACAGTGAAACCTTGCCGGAACGGACTTCCGGCGTACGATTATGGCAAAGCAAAAACGCGACAACTCCACGCCCCCCACCACCTCGCAAAACCACGAGGATAACGTCATCACCCTGTCGGGGATGTACCAGAACTATTTTCTGGACTATGCTTCTTATGTGATCCTCGAACGCGCCGTACCTGCCATCGAGGACGGCCTGAAACCGGTGCAGCGCCGCATCCTGCACGCCATGTACGAGCAGCACGACGGGCGCTACCACAAAGTCGCGAACCTGATCGGCCAGACGATGCAGTTCCACCCGCACGGCGACGCGGCCATCGGCGACGCGTTGGTGAACATGGGGCAAAAGGAATTGCTCATCGACTGCCAGGGCAACTGGGGCGACTACCGCACCGGCGACAACGCGGCGGCCCCGCGTTACATCGAGGCGCGCCTCACCAGGTTCGCACTCGACATCGCCTTCAACCACGACACCACCGTCTGGCAACTCAGTTACGACGGGCGCAAACGCGAGCCGGTGAATTTGCCGATGAAATTCCCGCTGGTGCTGGCGCACGGCGTGGAAGGCATCGCTGTGGGCCTGAGTACCAAAGTGTTGCCGCACAATTTTATCGAAATTATCAAGGCCAGCATTGCCTGTCTGAAAGGCAAAAGAATGGAGTTAATCCCGGACTTTCCCACCGGCGGCATGATCGATGCGAGCAACTACAACGGCGGCGCGCGCGGCGGCAAGGTGCGCGTCCGGGCCCGCTTCAAAGAGGAAGACAAAAAAACGCTCCACGTGGTCGAAATACCCTACGGCACCACCACCGGAGATCTGATGGAAAGCATCGTGAAGGCCAACGACAAAGGGCAGATCAAGATCAAAAAAGTGACCGACAAGACGGCGGCCAATGTGGACGTGGAAATCGAACTCCAGCCCGGCGTCAGCCCCGATGTGACCATCGACGCGTTGTACGCTTTTACCGATTGCGAAGTCAGTATCAGCCCCAACTGTTGTGTCATTGTGGACAACAAACCGGTGTTCACCGACGTAAACGAACTGTTGCGGATCTCCACCGAAAACACAAAAGACCTGCTCCGCCAGGAACTGGAAATCCTCAAACACGATTTGGAGGAAAAACTCCATTTTTCATCACTGGAGAAAATTTTTATCGAAAAACGCATTTACCGCGACATCGAAGAATGCGAAACCTGGGAAGCGGTCATTTCAACGATCGACACGGGTTTGAAAAAGTACATCGCGACGCCTTCCGAGCCGGGTTATGCAAAAGAGACGAAGAAAATCAGGTTGTTGCGCGACGTCACCGAGGACGACATTTTGCGCCTCACCGAAATCCGCATCAAACGCATTTCCAAATTCAATTCCTTTAAAGCCGACGAGGAAATCGCCAAACTGAACGATGAACTCACCCAAACCAAACACCACCTCGAACACCTCACGGATTACGCAGTCGCTTATTTTGAAAACCTGCTGGCCAAACACGGCAAAGGCCGCGAGCGCCGCACCGAGATCACCCAATTCGACACTATCCAGGCATCGGCAGTGGTCGCCAACAATGCCAAATTGTACGTCAACCGTGCCGATGGTTTTATCGGCCATAGTCTGAAAAAAGACGAGTTCGTGCAGGATTGTTCCGACATCGACGACATCATTGTGTTTCGCCGCGACGGAGTGATGAAGGTGGTCAGAATCGGCGATAAAACTTTCGTCGGCAAAGACATCGTGCACGTGGCGGTGTGGAAAAAGAACGACGAGCGCACCACCTACAACATGGCTTATGTAGATGGCAAATCGGGGCGCACTTATGTCAAACGTTTCAACGTGACGGCCATCACCCGCGACAAGGATTACCAGCTCGGCTCCGACGCCAAAAACTCCAAAATGCTGTACCTCACGGTCAATCCGAACGGCGAAAGCGAGGTAGTGACCGTGACGCTCAGCCCCGGCTGTACGGCGAAGATCAAAGTGTTCGACTACGATTTTGCCGAACTCGCCATCAAAGGCCGCGATTCGCAGGGCAATGTGCTGACCAAATACCCGGTGAAACAAATCCGCCAGAAAGAGGTGGGGAAAAGCACCATCGGCGCCCAGAAATTGTGGTTCGACGACATCACGGGCCGCCTCAACACCCAGGAACGCGGGACGCTGCTGGGCGAATTCGACACCGGTGACAACTTGCTGATTCTCTACAACGACGGCTCGTATGAGGTGACCGACATGGATGTACAGCAGCGTTTCGAGATGAAAGAAATCCTGCACCTCTGCAAACTCACCCCCGAACTCGTGGTGAATGCCGTCCACTACGACGGCCTCAAAGGCTGGACGATGGTCAAACGTTTCCACGTCGAGACTTCCAAACTGAGGGAACGGTATTCCTACCTGTCCGACCACCCGAAGTCGAAACTGCTGTTTGCCTCCGTTAAAGCCAACCCGCGCATCAAATACACCCTGAAAATCAAAGGCAAAGCCATGACCGGCGAGGTATCGCTCGGCGATTTCATGGACGTGAAAGGCTGGAAAGCCGTCGGCAACCGTCTGAGCGACCAAATGCTCGGCGGGGTAAAGGAAATCGAAGCGGGCGAAGTAAGCCGCAAGTCCGTTCCGGCTCAAACGGAGTCAGCCGTGCAGCAGCCCAGCTTGTTCGGCGAAGAAGAAGTAACCCGGAACCCTGTTCCGGCGGAAAAACCGGAAGCCAAAGAAGCGGATGGCAAAAAGACGTTTAAGGCGGGGGATACGATTGAGTTTGATTGAAAAGCCTTAAATTGCAGCGCAAAAAAGAAACATTATGTCCATCACTATTCAAATAAATCCTTCTTTGGAAAAACGCCTCCGCGAAAAAGCCAATCGTGCCGGGGTAGGCTTGGATAATTTGATAGAGCAGGTTTTGGAAACCTGGTCGGAAGCACCATTACCCGGTGGCAGTAGCCCGGAAAAAAGTAAGGAAAATAAGTTGCTTCAAAAAATAAACAGTACTGGTTTCTCCGATGACTTTTGGGTTGAATACAAAATGCTTATTCAAAAACGGCAAAGGGAAGCGATTGAAAAAGAGGAACTTGCAAGACTTATAAAAATGTCCGACCGTTTGGAGAAAGCCAATGTGCAACGGATGAAGTATTTGATTGAGTTGTCAAAATTGCGCAACGTGCCTGTTCGAGACTTGATGTATCAATTGGGTATCTCTTCGGAAAATCATGCTTGAACGCACAAAGAAATTTGTCCGAAAACGAGCCGAAAACCGCTGCGAATATTGCCTTTCACCTTTCGATTTCTCGCCGGCTCCTTTTTCCATTGAACACATCATTCCTACGACAAAAGACGGCTCGGAAGATGATGACAACCTGGCTTTTTCCTGTCAAGGCTGCAACGGAAGAAAATACAATCACACTGAAGCAAAAGACCCGTTTTCCGGCAAATATTTCCCGCTTTATCACCCGCGCAAAGATAATTGGTCTGAGCATTTTGCCTGGAGTGACACGACCTCCCATTTAATCGCCCTTTCACCGACTGGACGCGCGACAATTGAACGATTAAAATTAAACCGAAGAGAAGTTGTTAACTTGCGCAAACTGTTGATTATGATAGGTGAGCATCCACCGCATTAATATTCCCCACCCCTGTATAAATGGCAAAGTGCGCGTCCAATTGTTCTATCGAATTGATATTCGGTAGGGGGATTGGCGAGGCCGTATTATAGAAATACAGCCTTCCAATTTTTTATAATCTATGTAATTTCGGAATCCAATTCCAAAATTACATAATTTTGTAACCCTCCCTTCACAAATACAGCCATACAAAACAAGTTTTCAACCTATCCCGGAACCTTTCCAATCTCCAATCCAGTTTGACCCCCAAACAATAAACTGCCATGTCATTGCGCACCATTTTCTTCGATAAACATAATAGCGGACGCCCCTACTGGCAGATAGCCTCCTGTCCGCTCATGCGCGTACACTGATCCGTTTTCATTCCCACCTCATTTCTTCACTTTTATGTTCGCCTGCCACCCGGCAGCGTTGAATGTTATTGCCCCATGTCATGTCACCTTTTGTGATCCTTTTGGCGATCCGTTTGATCTGGTGGTTGATCGAAGCCATCTCGGAAGCCAACCGCAATCAAGCGCCACATCCTGCGCCTGCGCCACGGCCTGCACCGCCGGTGGAAGACGACACCTGGTATCTGAATATCGAGCGGGCGATGGCGAAAATGCAGCCCTTGTTTCCTTCGACCAGTGACCTGTATCTGCGGCTGCTGTTGCGTCCATTGATAGGCAACCGCCGCGTACTCAACGACATGATGCAACACAATCATGTTCGTAAAGTACAGCAATTTTTCGGGGCCGTACAATATTGGCACGCCCGGGAAGGCATAGGGTTGCTGCACGATTTGCCTTTGCATCAGCATTTCCGGACCCCGGAAGAATATTTTGCCTGGGTTGTCGCGCACCTGTATGAAGAGCATCCTGTGCCGCCGGTGGTGGTGCGTTTGTGGTGGACCTATTTCGACAATGATTTGCCAATGGCGCCTGCACCCACTCGCGCGGAAGAAGCGCTGATCCTCTATTTTTACCTCACGAAAGGAGGCGGCCTGCGCCAGGCGCCTTTTCTCGAGTGGGAGATGAGTCAGCGCGTGGCCGGTTATTTTCACCACGTGCCGGGCCATTTGGCAATTCGGGAGGCATATTGGTACGCGCATTTCCAGGCAGCAGGCCTGACGGAGGAGATGTTGGAGCGCCACGCACCCGCCGTGCCTTCGGGATATACCGACAGCGGTTTTTGGCGGAAAATGGCGCAACTGTGGCTGCACGACTGCAAAGAATTCCCGCACCATGTGGAACAGCAAATGGTTATCCGCCAGATCGAATGGTTAAAATTTGGTGTGCCGCACGAAGTGTTCCTGCGCAATGAGCGCACGGCGGCTAAAAAAGGCCATTTGGCCGGTTTGAACCTGCAAGGGCACAGTTGGGCATCCCTGGTCCGTTTCCTGGAAGAGGAAGCCGGGTTGGCCCGGTTCCCGCTGCCGGGAGGTATGCGCTTCGAATATACCCTGACGGGTGCAGACGGCCAATGCTACCAGATCCGCTTTCTTTCCAATGAGCATGCGCTGATGATGGAAGGCGATTACATGGGTCACTGCGTCGGCAATCCGGAGTATGTGGAAATGGCCTGGAACGGCGACTCTTTCTGGTCGCTGCGACAAATGGAGCCCAACGGCCGGTTCAAACGCCAGCTGACGGTACATGTATCTGTTGGCGGGTACATCGAAGAAGCATGCGGCTCATTCAACCGGGCGCCGGAAGTCGGGGAATGGCAAGTGATGGAGGCATGGCTGGCCGCTCATGCAAACCCGTTCGTTCAGGATACCGTGGAGGAGCACGTTCTGGCGGACTAACACTATCTGCTTTGCACAAGATGCCGCCGCCGCTGTGAATCGTCACAGGCGGCGGTTTTTTTGCAGGCCCTAATCAAACAATTCAAAATACTTTAAAACTACTAAAAGTCATACATTTGCCCCCACATCTGATTTTCTTCACCAAATTTTCTTTTATGAAACAATCGCTTTTTTCCCTTACGCTCACTTTGTTTTTTACGACCGCCATTTTTGCCCAGCAAGCCAGCCTTGTGGGCAAATGGGCAGGTGAATTCCCCGGCCAGAATGGCCAGCCCGCGTTGAAATTTACACTGACCATCACCGACAATACCTATCAATTCGATATGGGAATGGACGGAAAGGTTGATATCACAGGGGGATATACGTCGGACGGCAAACAAATCACAATATGGGATACAGCCGGCGAAAACATCTGCCCGTCCGATCAAAAAGGGGTTTATGCATTCACTTTGAACGGCGACACGGTCACTTATACCAAAGTATCGGATGCGTGCCCCGGTCGAGGCGATGCACCGCTGGTGGTAAAACGTATGTAAAAATTAAGTTCTCCTTGAAATACTGAAACGGCGTCTGTTGGTCATGCGGGCGCCGTTTTCTATTTTTGATCGTTATTTGTTCGCTTTGCAATACCCCGTAGAATTTTTCATCGGATCTGCCAGGATACCCGCCCACCTCGTGTTCGAGATGCTGGCCTATACCGCCGGCTACCGGCTCTACGTGTGGCAACGCGCACGCAGTCAGGACCTTATCAGCGACGAAAACCGTTGGTGGATCTTTATCGGCGCTGCAGCGGGGGCATTGTTGGGAAGTCACTTGCTGGGTATTTTGGAAAATCCGCAAAACCTGTCCCACCTGAATCTGCTCCTTTGGATGGGCAATAAAACCATCGTCGGCGGCTTGCTCGGCGGCCTGGCGGGGGTGGAAATCACCAAAAAGATCATCGGCGTGTGCGTTTCTTCGGGGGATCTGATGACCTACCCGCTCCTCTTCGGCCTGACAATCGGGCGCCTCGGCTGCCACCTTGCCGGACTCACGGACGGGACGCACGGACTGCCTTCTTCCCTTCCCTGGGCCGTCGATTTCGGCGACGGGGTGCCGCGGCACCCGGTTAATTTGTACGAAATCGTATTTCTCGTTGCACTGGCAGGTTTTATTTTCTTTCTGGAACAGGATCGGGAGTCGAGACTTTCCAGGTTTTTGAAACCTGGAAAGTCTGCCCCAGTTCAAAGCCCTGCCGCTTCGTTGGCCGACGGCGCGCGTTTCAAAATTTTCCTCATCGGTTACCTCATCTGGCGTTTCTTTGTGGAGTGGCTGAAACCGGTGTATGTGTTCCCGTTTGGTCTCAGCACGATTCAATTGGCCTGTTTGGCCGGTTTGTTTTATTACCGGAAAACCATTGTTGCATTATTCCACGGCAAGATTTGAAAGTCACTTCTGAGCTGCGCCGTGTCGCCACCATAAACCAAAAAGAGATCAACATTACCTGCCCCTGCGATTTCCCGAAATGAATAAAGATTTTTTGTGAACTCTTTATTGATGGTTTTTCCCGCCTTTATTTCAATGGCCTTTAATTTTGAGCCCTTTTCTGCCAGCAGGTCAATTTCGCGCATGTTGCTGTCTTGCCAGAAATAAAATGGGGACGTTGCTGCTGCATGAAGACTTTGTTTGAGCAGATCGACTATGATCATATTTTCAAACAAAGCTCCCTTGGCAAAGTGCGCATTCAATTGTTCTGTCGAACTGATATTCATCAACGAACACGCCACACCCGTATCGTAAAAATACAATTTGGGTGATTTTATTATCCGTTTGTCAAAATTTCGATGATAAGGCGGCAACAAGAAGACGACAAAACTGGCTTCTAAAATACCTGTCCAGGATTTTACGGTTTTCGAGTCGATGCCCAACACATTGCCCAACTCAAGGAAATTGACAATTTGCCCGGCCCGGCCCGCACATGCTGTCAGGAACTGGCGGAACAGACGCAAATCATTCACGTTTACGATTTGTCGTACGTCGCGTTCTACGTAGGTGCTTATGTAGTTGGGGTAAAAATCAGAAGGCGCAATGTTTTTATCATAAATGCGCGGGTACCCACCGGTCAAAATAAATTGTTCGGGCGAGGAAGGAGGCTTTCCTGCTACTTGTAGCTCGCTCATCGAAAATGGCAGTAATTGCAGCAATGCAATACGCCCTGCGAGTGATTGTGTTATTTTTTCGAGCAGTAGGAAATGCTGCGACCCTGTCAGTATATATTCACCCGGATTTTGACGCAGGTCAGTATAGTGTTTAAGATATGGAAACAATGTAGGGACATTCTGTACTTCGTCTAAAATTACGCCTTCTTTGTATGCATTTAGAAAACCATGTGGATCATTTTCAGCGAAAAAACGATTTTCGTCGAGTTCCAAATTGATATATTCGTATTCAGGACGAAGTTTTTGGGCCAATGTTGTTTTGCCCGATTGTCGGGGACCCGTTATAGCGAGCAAAGGATATTTTTCCAGCAGCTCGCTGGCTTTAGGTTCGATTTGCCGTGGAATCATGTGTTCAATTTTGATACAAAATTATGTATTTTTGGAATTTAATTCCAAAAATACATGAAATTAAGAACTATTCAACCAATCACCAACGCATGGAGCGCCCTTACATCTACTACGATTTCACCCTTTCCCTCTGCTCCCGCTGCCTACGCCGGGTGGATGCGAAGATTGTTTTTGAAGATGAAAAGGTCTTCATGCTGAAACGCTGCCCCGAACACGGCCCGGAAAAAGTATTGATTGCCACCGACATAGAATACTATCGCAACGCCCGCAACTACGCCAAACGCAGCGAAATGCCGCGCCGATTCAATACGCGTACCCACTACGGTTGTCCTTACGACTGCGGCCTGTGTCCCGACCATGAACAACACTCTTGCCTGACGATCGTGGAAGTGACCGACCGCTGCAACCTGGCCTGCCCGACCTGCTATGCCGAATCGTCGCCGCACCACGGACGTCACCGTACGCTGGCGGAAATCGAACGTATGCTCGACCTCGTGGTGGCCAACGAAGGCCAACCCGATGTGGTGCAGATCAGCGGCGGCGAGCCGACAGTACACCCGCAATTCTTTGAAATTCTGGACATTGCCAAGCGCAAACCCATCCGCCACCTGATGCTTAACACCAACGGCATCCGGATCGCCAAAGACCCGGCATTCGCCCGGCGGCTGGCGGGGTATATGCCTGATTTTGAAATTTACCTGCAATTTGATTCCCTGAACCCGAAGGCATTGGAAAGCTTGCGCGGGGAAAATTTGCTCGATGTGCGGATGCGGGCTTTAGAAAATCTGAACAAGGCGAATCTCTCCACCACGCTGGTCGCCACGTTGCAAAAAGGCCTGAACGACAACGAGATCGGCAGCATCATCGAGTTTGCGCTCGGGCAAAAATGCGTGCGCGGCGTCACTTTCCAACCGACGCAGGCGGCGGGGCGTTTCGACGGCTTCGATCCGGCCACCGACCGCATCACCCTCACCGAAGTGCGGCAGGAGATCCTGCGCCAATCGCCCATTTTCAAATCCGAAGACATCATCCCCGTGCCCTGCAACCCCGATGCGCTGGCCATGGCCTACGCCCTGAAAATCGACGGACAGGTGTTCCCGCTCACCCGCTACCTCAACCCGCAGGACATCCTCGACAACTCGCGCAATACCATCGTGTACGAACAGGACGAACGTTTGCACAACCACATGATCCAACTGTTCAGCACGGGCAACTCGGTGGAATGCGCCACTGATGAACTCCACAGCATCATGTGTTGCCTGCCCCACATCAGCGCCCCCAACCTCGGCTACGACAACCTGTTCCGTATCATCATCATGCGTTTTATCGACGCCTACGACTTCGATGTGCGGGCGATCAAAAAATCCTGCGTACACATCGTCAGTCCGGACGATGAAAAAATCATACCTTTCGAGACGATGAATATGTTCTACCGCGACCCGGTAAAACGGGCGTATCTGGAACAGCTCAGGGGTGAACAGGTTGTGCTGCCGTGAAGGGACGGCAGGCTGCATTTCGGAATACCACTAACCAACAGGCTTTATCTTCCAAACCGAACTATGAACGAACCGCTCGATCAAATGTCGCAACCCTCTCGTCCGCAATGGAGTTTTGGAAAAATTGTCCTCGGCAACCTCGCCATTATGCTGGCTTACATTATCTTGGGTGGTGTTTTTTTCGTTAACGGCACTTCGGGTCTTCACATGACGCTGATCATTATTCAGGTTGTGTTGAATGTGTTTGCCGGCCTGGGAGCCATATTTTCGTCGGGTTACCGGAAAACCGGCATGGCTTTTTTGCTCAGTGGATTGCTGGTGGCCATGATCGGACCGGGCATGTGCGGTTACCGGCCCGAAATATTTCGCCGGCAGGAAGAACGTCCGGAAAAGCCTATTTAGAGTCCGAACGGAGCAGCGTTCAAACCAATTTTGTCGGAAAATCCTTCCAGGCATACAAGGGCGGAGGGCATGTTCCCGCCAACAGGTGTACATTTGTATTATGAACGAACCGCTCGATCAATTCTCCGCCCCCTCCGATCCGCAGCCGAAACCGCCACTGGGCAAAGTGGTACTCATCAACTTCGGCATCATGCTGCTTTATCTGACGGCAACCGGCATGGCTAAAGGCCATGATTACGGTCCGCTTATTATGGATGCCATGGCAATCGTGATCCAAACGGCGGTCAATATTTTTGGCGGTTTAGGTCTGATATTTTCACAGGACAGGAAGCACATCGGCAGGGCGATGATGCTCGCCGGATTGTTGGTGGGCGTGATCGGGTTTGGGGCTTGTTATGGAAAGTATTCTGTTTTTGGTTAAGTGCGCCCGCTTTCTACTGCTAACTTTCTTACATCTGAATTGAATTTTTCCGCTTTCATCAAATCCTCCAGCGCCACATGCATCCGGTAACGCCAGTAATGTTTCGGGTTGGCCGGCACGTTAATGCGCTCGTCGTGCGGGTTTTCGCGACGCAGTTTTTCGTCGCTTCCGAGCAGGTCCTGCAATTGAAAAATACTCCACATGGCCGGTGAGTTAAAATGCTGGGTGATGACGGCGCGGTTGAGCCAGGGTTCACAGAACCAGGGGGCCGTGCCTTCGTAGCCGAGTATTTCGTTGAAAAAACGCTGCGAAAGTGCGCGGTCTTCTTCCCACCAGCCCCGGATCGTGCTCATGTCGTGGGTGGAAGGCGTCACGACCGAGAGGTAAGGCGCGTCTTTCGGGTGGAAAAAAGTCGCGCCTGCCGCCTTCGGCATCCGCTGGATTTCGAGACTGAGGATGCCGAGTTCCTGCATCACATCGGGCACACAGTGGGGCACCATGCCGAGGTCTTCGCCGCAGATGAGCATGTTGGTACTTCGTTTCAGTTCCGGCAATTTTTCCATCGCCTCTATTTTCCAGAAATCGTCCTGCCGGCGGTAGAAATAGTCGACATAGAGGGCTTTGAGCGGTTCTTTCACTTCATCGGGCAGGTGCTGGAAGGAAGTTGTTTTTTCAATGCCGAAGCGGAAATGGTATTTGCCTTTTGCCTCCTGGAAAAGCAGGACGTTGGAAATCAAACTGTTTAGTCCGTCCCGCAGTTTGGCATTCCGCTCGTTCGGCACCTGGCTGTTGTACCAGGTTTCGACTTTACGCTGCGTGTCGTATGCCGCCTTCAGACTGTACTGGTGGCTGTTTTGTTTTTTCGCCAAAAAATGATCGCGCACATAAGCGGCCTCGTCTTCACCGAAGGTTTCCCACAACACCCGTTCGGTGATGTATGGGGTGCATAAACGGCTGTGATTGAAGCCGATACCTGCGTCGTGGAATTCTTTTTCAGCGACGGGAATAGCAGGCACGAATTGCCCGAGAATGCCTTCCACCGCATCGAGCGGAATGCTCCAGATGCGGAAAAAGCCGAGAATATGGTCGATGCGAAAAGCGTCGAAATAGAGGCGCATTTGCTCGAAACGCTGCCGCCACCAACTGAAACCGTCCTTTTTCATCCGCGCCCAGTTATAAGTCGGGAAGCCCCAATTCTGCCCCTTTTCGGCAAAATCGTCGGGGGGCGCACCGGCTTGTTTGTCCATGTTGTAAAGTTCCGGCGCCATCCAGGCGTCGCAGGAATAGCGGTAAATACCGATGGGGATATCGCCTTTCAGGGCAATGCCGTTGGCATGCGCATAATCGACCGCAGCCTTCAACTGGAGGTGCAGGTGCCATTGCACAAAGAGGTGGATGGCGATCTGATCGAACTGCTTGCTTTTGGGCGAGAGCAGTTTTTCGATTTCATCGGCTTTGTATGTTGTGTGCGACGACCACAAGCCGGCGTCGGCGGTGCCGTTCATATCACGCAGCCAGCAAAAAGCGGCGTAGGGTGCGAGCCAGTGTTTGTTTGATGCATAGTATTCCAGCCAGGCTTTTTCTTTGAGCCAATCCGATTTGAGCAAATCGTACAATCGGCGTATAATGTCCCATTTTATTTGCAAAACGGCCTCGTAATCAACGGCTTCGAGTTCATTCAGTTCCTTTTGTTTTTTCAAAAACGGTTTCAATACTTCAGCGTGTTGTTTGCCGGCCAACTCCTCCATGTTGAGAAAAATCGGGTGCAACGCAAAAGCAGAAACGGCTGAATAGGGATACGAATCCGTCCAGGTATGATTGGCGGTGGTATCATTGATGGGCAGCAGTTGGATGATCTTCAGGCCGACGGATTTGGCCCAGTCCACCAGCAAATGCATGTCGGCGAACTCGCCCACACCCCAACTTTTGTGGCTGCGCAAACTGAAAACAGGAATGGCCACTCCTGCGCCTTTCCAGGCATGGAAGGGAAAACGGGCAAAATTGTCGTGGTGTACCGTCAGTACCTCGGCGCCGCCTGCCCCGCCGTGATGCGGAGAGATCAGCAGCCGGTTGGAGCCTTCCTCGAAGCCCATGAATGTATTGGTGCGGGTATTCCAGATGCCGTATTTGTAGCCCAAAGGGAGGGTTTCTTTGGAAAGGTCGAGGCGGGCTTCCCACCATTCGCCGTTTGGCGTAAGCAGGATGGGTGCCGCCTCATTCCAATTGTGCAGGGCGTTGCCATGACCGGCCAGACACGGCACTTCGTCCGCCTGCAGAAGCGGGGCTTTGGTGCGGAAAACATGGGTAAAATTGGCTACCGGCTTTTGACTGCCGGCTTTTGGCAGTGTTTTGCCTTTGGAAAAAATATTCCGGAACGGCTGCGTTGCAAACACATTCTCAATCGCTCCGACGGGATTGAAATAATCAAACACCGCCACCACTTCGCCGGTTTTTGAAGTACCGATCTGCAACGACCGGTCTGGGTCGGTCTCGTATTTTATATCGCCGTCTTTATTTTGAAAAATGTAGCGATAGCCGAGCGTGGGATGCGTTTTTGCATTCACGTCGGCGCTGGTATGCCAGAATTCTTCATTCAGGTATTCGAGCGGGAGTTGCCGTCCGTCGGTAAGGATAAGGGAAAACGATTCGCCCAATTGGGTGCGGTAGCGGAGGTAGAAGTGGATTTTCATGCCAATGTTGTACAGGCTTTGGGTTGCGGAAAAATGCCGTCGCCTGCCTGACGGCAAATGTAGGAAGGGGTTTTCGTCTAACAAAAGAGCAACCGTTTTCAATTGAAAATGTTATCTTACCACTTTTCCATAAAATACGGCGAATTATGCGCGATGAAGCAGTGAAAGTGCCCGACAACCCCGTTTACAATATTGCCGATATCCGGTTTGAACACGAAGCAGGCGGGCATGTGACGATATGGTTTGACATCGAAGGCCCTTCGTTTTCAGAACCGGAAGCCATGAAAAATGTATTTATTGGGTTCGACGAGTTTTTGGAGCATCTGGAGGAACAACAATATGCCCTGCACACTACTTTGACGGAAAATGGCACTGCGGAAGACCGGCAAAGGCTGGAACATCTTGATGCGGCCGGTTTTGACTGGAACGAACATCTGCGCAGGTACATCGACAACAGGCTCGACCTTCGCGCGGCGGAAAAAATACGACTTGGGTGGCTGCACGACCGTCGTGCCCGCCTGACGACCCCGGACCAACTTCAACAGCAGGCCGACTGGCTCGAACTCACCGGCAGCGCCGAAGCCGAAACACAACCCACCTGGGACGATGTAGCACATGCCGTGATCGACCGGCTCAACGACACGGCTGTCCATCTATATCCTGAATTGCTGGATTGCAGCCCCGAAGACAACCAGCGGCTGCGCGAAATGCTCGAATCGCACGGCGAACGCCTGGCCAATCAGTTGTATGCGTTGGCGCGAAGTGTACGCGAAGCGAATAAAGAAAATTGATATGTCGCTTTTGCGACCCCGAATTATTCTCCCTCCCCCGCCGTCAGCCAAAAATTATTCACGCCCTCGCCCTGTATCAGCGTGAGGGCTTGTTCGTTCAGCAATTCGAGCAACGCCAGGAAGGTCACGACGGCATGGATGCGGTTTTCCAATGCCAAAAAGACCTGCTCGAACGCGACCTTTTTTCCCTTTTTCAAACTCCCGATAATATAAGCGCGCTGTTCCTGAATGGTGTAGTTGTAATTGTAAACGGTGTGAACGCGTTTCGTTTTTTGATCTTCCTCGAAGCGCGACAACAAGCGTTCGAACACGCGCAGGAGTTTGTAGAGCGTCACCGATTCCATTTCGGCATCGGCTAAGGCATGTTCGGCGAGTTTGCGGAGTTCGGTAGCGGCATAACCGCGCGGATTCATGAAAGCGCGCACTTCTTCGAGGCGGCGGAGTTCTTCGAGCACACTTTTATAACGTTTGTATTCGAGCAGGCGGTCCACCAGTTCGCGCCGGGGGTCGATCTCGTTGCCTTCGTCGTCGAGTTGTTTGCGGGGCAGTAGCATTTTTGCCTTGATGCGCATCAGCGTAGCCGCCACGACGATGAATTCGGAGGCCAGATCGATGTTCATCGCCTCCGCCTGGTGCAAATAACCGAGGAAGTCGTCCGTGATTTGGGCAATCGGGATGTTGTAAATATCCAGTTCGTCCCGCTCGATAAAAAAGAGCAGGAGGTCGAACGGGCCCTCGAAAACGGATAGTTTTATGGTGAAAGTGTCGGCCATAGAATGGTCGTTAGGAGTAATTGAGGTAATTAGAAGGTAATTCGGGGTAATTAAAAAGGTAATTTAAGTCATTGGGGTCATTCATTTTTCGGGTTGGCAAAAGTAGGAAAGTGCTTGTCGAATTTTCTAAGCATCTTTCATCTTACCTTCGCATCTGCGCCCTAATGACCTGTAATTACCTTTTCTAATTACTCTAATGACCTTTAATAACTTGAATGACACTCTACCTCCTTCCCACACCCATCGCCGAAAACGCCCTGCACACCATCCCGCCCTACGCGCAGGAGATCGCGCGGGGCTTGGAAATATTTATCGCGGAGCGGGCAAAAACAGCGCGGCATTTTATCAAAAGCCTGGGCCATCCACGGCCGATACAGGAATTGACTTTTGTTGAATTGCCTGACAATCAGGATTTTGCTGAGGCTCAAAAAGTATTTTTAGATGCGGTGAAAGCCGGTAAAGATGTCGGACTGCTCTCCGAAGCGGGTTGTCCCGGCGTAGCCGATCCGGGTGCGGCGATCGTGGCGTTGGCGCACCGGGAGGGCGTGAAAGTGGTGCCGCTGGTAGGGCCGTCGTCGCTGCTGCTGGCGCTCATGGCTTCGGGTATGAACGGCCAGCGCTTCGCTTTTCACGGCTACCTCTCGCCCAAACGGCCCGAACTTGCCCGCGATTTGCGGCGGCTCGAGTCGCTCGCCCGCCAGCACGACCAGACACAGTTGTTTATCGAAACGCCCTACCGTTCGCAAATGGTGCTGGAAGTAGCGCTCGAAAACCTGGCCGCCGATACCCGGTTCGGCGTCGCGCAAGACCTCACAGGGGCAGGAGAAATGGTGCGCGCGCTGCCGGTAAAGGAATGGAAAAAATTGAAAGAACTGGCTTTGGAAAAGTTGCCCGGGGTTTTTTTGGTGTATTGTGGAAAAGGTTGACCGCTACAAAAAACAATGCCGGTGCAGGCACGAAGCCTGCTCCCGGCATTTGCCCAAACGTTCATCTCATTTTCCTTGTACCGGCATTGGAGTGACCGGAGTAAGCGTAATCAGCTCCGCCAGCCACTTGCCGCCCGTCTTGCGCAGCAACACAGCAACACTCATTTTGCTGCTCTCCGTTTTATCGCCGAAATGGCTGATGTCTTCGCCAATATAGGTGGACAAAATCAGGTCGGTTGCAAGGTAGCGGCTTTGCCATTCCGTGTTTTTCCGCTCGAATTTATCGGGTTTGGGTTGGCTTTTGAAAAATGTAAACAGGTTGGTGTAAGAAGTCACGAGGTTGGCACGACCCCGCACGATTTCACCCATTGGAGAAATGTGCTCGGCATTTTCAGTGAACCAAGGGCCAAGCGCCGAGGCATCCAATTTGTCGAATGCAGCCATAAAAGCATTGTAGCATTCTTCTATACCTTTTTGGTCGGCTGCGGAGATGGTTTGGGCATCGAGGTTTTGAACAAAGGAAAAGCTGAGCAGCAGGGCTGCGGTTTTCAAAAAGTTTGACATGATTTTGAAAAATTTGAATGGTTGGAAAAAGGTTTGAAATTGGTTTACTTTAAAGGCTGCGGAGCACCCTCAAACTTTTTGTATTTGCCCGTCAACGTGCCGATAAAATAAACAACCGGCATGATCACTTTTTTGACAAAGACCGGCATTTCGGGCAGGTCGTATTCCGATTTGTAGCGGTAAATCAGGTAGGCGCCATCGAATAATTCAGGACGTTCTGTTCCGGTTTTGTTCATGGCATCATAGAGGGCGCTAAGAAAAAACACGATGGTGTTGGCGGGTTTTATCCAACCCGTGCATTGCAAAACGTCATCTCCTGCATTCCAGAACCGGTGCGGGGTGCCGCGTTCGAACACGATGGATTCGCCCACCCCGGCAAACCGGGCTTCCTGTCCCAGGATTTGATATCCGATAGTGCCTTTCACGACGGTCAGCGACTCGTCCTGTCGGAAGTGCGTATGCATAACCGGGCCAACGCCGGGCGCAACAAGATTTTCGACCACCACTTTGTCGCCGTCGGGTTCTTGTTCGATGCGCAGGAAGGTGAGTTTTTCGCCGATCGTATTGACAATCGTATGCGGATAGTTGAAATGCATGATGTTACAATAGTTGTATGGTTTACATCCATTTGTTGCGCATAACACCGCCCCGAAACGTTCGGCTCCGGGGCGGGTATCGATGCTTTGCGATGTATTTATTTTCCCGGCTCGGGCATTTGCATCACGGGCGTGTTGCTTTCTTGTTCGACGAGCCATTTGCCGCCTGTGCGCGACATCACTATCGTCGATACGCCGGTCCATTCTATGGTTTTGCCTTCTACCTGAGAAGAGCCTTGCAAGTCTGCCACCACCAGGGCTACATTGGCATTGAGGAACCGGACACTGCTGACGGTGAGTTTGAAGGAGTTCGGCGTCGGTTTTTCCATTTTGAATCCCTCTTCAATCGCCTGCTTGATGGCTGCTCTGCCGCTTACTTTCTGACCGTTATACACGACCATCGTGGCATTCTCAGCGTAATAGGCGGCCAATTTGTCCGCATCGGCAGCGTAGTAGTCGTCGATGGCTTTGCTGAGCGTGTTTCTGACGGCCTGTTCGTCGGCAGCAGTTTGAGCATAGGAAGTTTGGGTGAGCAGTGACAAAACGAAAAGGGTCAGGGTGCTGAAAAAGATGTTTTTCATTGTTTAAAAAGTTTTGAAAATGAGAGAGTTGGGTTGAAAGCGTTGAACGGTTTGTAGGAGTAGAATTGGCCGGGGAAGTATTAGCCGCGAATCATGATACAAAGGTGGGGGTGTGGCTCTTTGAGGTACCTCCGCACATCTGCGCAAAATGGCTACGCAGGTTTACGTAATTATTTTCCTGCCGTCGCTGCGTTATTGTCCAAAACGGGAACAGTCTGTAAATAAGCCCAGATTGCATTTGCCTCTTCGACGCTGAGCAGTCCGAAACGCGGCATGGAAGGGCTGAGCGTTTTGCTGTCGGGGCGGGCGCCAGTGCGTACTGCCGCTGCAAACTCCGCCTCCGTCCAATTGCCTAAGCCGTGTTCCCTGCTCATGGTCAGATTGGAGGAAGGCGTGGGTTTGAACTCCGCATCCTCCACCGGATTGCCTCCACCGAAGTAGCCTTTGGAGTTTTCCGGAACGAAGTCGTCGTTGGTTTCAAAAGAGGCCGAGTGACAACGGAAGCAGGCATAACGCGCTGTGGCTAAGTATTTTCCGTAGGCTACTTTGTCGGAAGCGGGCGGCGCCACAACGGGTTTGATGTCGTAGAATTTCGGCGCAAAAGCACCCGTTTTCACCAACGCTTTTGCCAGAAAACTGTATTTCGGTGCAGGGGGATCGGATTCGGAGGGCTGCACCAGCGGTGCGTCGGAACGCAGGTAAGCGATGACAGCGCCGAGGTCGGCGTCCGACAGATTCGGGTTGGTCATGTAAGGCCCGGCCCACTCGCCATTGCGCTTGATACCCGTGCGGAACAGGTAGGCCAGTTCGCCGTCGGTATAGGCGCCGATGCCTTTTTCGGGGTGCTTTGTGATGTTGCGCGACCAAATTTCGCCGAACGGACCGGAAGGCGGGGAAAACAAGCGGCCACTCAGTTTGCCGTCTTCGCCTATATGACAGCTTACGCATTCGGTTTCGACGATTTTCCGCCCTACTGCTAAAGAGATTGAATCAGCCGGCGCGACGACAGCAATGGACTTGGGTTCGTATTTGGCAAAGGCGCTAAAATTGACCCATGCGGCAAAGCCGAACAAGAGCAGGATCAGGCTGAGGAGGAGGTAGCCGAGGAATTTAAAAAAGTGTTTCATTGGAAATGAATGTTTTAGAGCATCTGTACCAGAATGCCAAAGGCCAGAAATAGAAGGATGTCGGTGAGCAGACGTTTCATCGTTGACAAGGTATTTTTGTGGAAAACGTGTTGGACAATCAGCGAGGGAATGTCACCTGGTGCGGTTGGCCGATACTCGCCGAAAAACTGTTTCTGATGCGATCCAACTGGGATTCGCAATCCGCCAACAAGTCGGTGATGGAGCGATCGGGTTTGTTTGCCGAAGGAGTGACTGGACCGGAAGCCTTCAGGTGTTGTTGATGCGCGAATTCGTACATAGATAGTGTAGCAAGTTCGGCAGATGGGTTTTGGACGTCTTGTCCGCAAGCAGAAAAAAGGAGCGCAGCGCCGAGCAGCAGGCTAAGAGATTTCGATGTCGTTTTCATTGTTGAAAAATTGTTTTCGTGAAAAAGCAGCAGGAATGTTCCCCGGAATTGATGGAACAAAGGTGGGGCTGTACCCACCCGGCGCGCTTCGGCGGGTTTGCGTAAAGTGCCTACGCAGATGTGCGTATTTTCAGGAAAAAGGAGCGGAAACGACTATATTAACTTGTTTTTCAAGGCAAATTGCACCAAGCCGGCGATGCCCTGCACGTCGAGTTTCTGGATGATGTTGTTGCGGTGGGTGTCCACCGTGCGCGGACTGATAAAGAGTTGACTGCCGATTTCGGTACTGGAAAAGCCTTTGGCCACGAGGCGGAGGATTTCGGTTTCACGCTCGGTGAGTTGGGCGAGCAGCGGCGCGTCGGGGTTTTGAGAAGGCTTCAATAAAGCAAGTGCAACTTCGCTGGTGAAATACTGTTCGCCCCGCGCCACGCGCTGAATGGCATCGCCCAATTCGTCCAACGAAGCGTTTTTGAACAAAAACCCGTTCACCCCTTTTTCCACCGCTTCGTGTATCAATTCTTTGCTCTGGAGCATGGTGAGCATGATGACTTTCACGCCGAAAAAATCGCGTTTGATCTGTTCGGTGGCTTCCAGGCCGTTCATAACCGGCATTTCGTAGTCGAGCAGCGCCACATCGGGTTTGACGCCGCTGCGCAGCAAATTGACGGCTTCTTTGCCGTTGGCCGCTTCGCCGGCGATTTCTACAAAATCGAGTTCTTCCAGCAATGCCCGGAATCCTTTGCGCACGAGTTGGTGATCGTCGGCGAGGATAAGTTTGATTTTCATAGACGGTGGACGGTGGACGGTGGACGGTGGACGGTGGACGGTGGACGGTGGACGGTGGACGGTGGACGGTGGACGGTGGACGGAAAAAATTCAGATTTATTTATTATTCACCAATAAACATTGAATATTACAGGCAAATTCAAAGACCTCCGGATACGGCATGACCCTGCGAATCTATGCAGGCAAATTTACAGGTTCATACGCAGAATTCAACACACAACTGATTATTGATTACCGTGAGCCGTCCATCCACCTTCGTTGAAACTTCGGCGGATAATCCGTCCACCGTCTACCGTCTACCGTTTTTAAACCGGCACCCTTACCACCGAAACCGTCCCGTGCGGCAACACTTTTTCAGAAAAAAACTCCCCGCCCAAAGTACTCACCCGGCTCAGGATATTGAGCACCCCCATCGTTCCTTTTTGCCGGGCCGCTTCAAAATCGAAGCCCTGGCCGTCGTCTTCCACACGCATGACCAATTGATTGCCGGCACGAAAGAGTTGGATCAGCACCTTTGATGCCCGGGCGTGTTTGATGACGTTGTTGAGCAATTCCTGCGTGATGCGGTACAAACCGATCTGGATTTTTTCGTCGAGTTTGGACGGCAGGTCGCGTGTTTCGAACCGGACTTGCAGACCGGCGGGTTGGGCGGTGTTGCGCAACAGCAATTCGAGACTGGGCGCAAGACCGTGCTGTTCGAGCGTGGGAGGCATCATCACGTGGGCGATGTTGCGCACTTCGGTGCAGGAGGTGTCGAGTTGGGTATTGAGGTCGGCGAATCGAGCGCTTTCATCCGGGGCAATTTTTCCGATGCGGCGTCCCAATGCATCGAAGCCGAGTTTGAGCGCCACAAGTTCCTGGGCGATGCCGTCGTGGAGGTCTTTTGCAATGCGTTTGCGCTCGGCTTCCTGGGCTTCGATGACGGCGTTCAAACCCAATTTTTGTTCGCGGATAACGGCCGCCGCGAGTTCGGCTTTTTGTCGCAGGCGATAGCGGTTGTAAAAAAGGTAACCCAACACCATAAAAGCAAGCAGGCCACCGAGCAAGCTGAAAATCCAGATGCGTTGGTTGAGCAACTCAAGTCTTTGCGTAGCGATTTCGGCTTCTTTTTTCTCTGTTTCGTATTTTGTTTGCGAATCTGCTACTTTTTCAGCCATTTGCGCAGTAAAAACGGAATCCATACCGCTTCTGTATTTTTCCTCGTATATGTTCGCCTGTTTAAAATCCCTTTGCAGTAAATACCAGTCGCGCAGAAGAGCGTAATTGTCCAGCACTGTGGATTTATGCTGGACTTTCCCGGCCAGCCGGAGCGAGGCATCAATATATTGTTTGGCTTTTTCCGGATCGCCTGTCTCCAGTAATACCCGGCCTAATTTTGCCTGATTTTGAGCGATCGTAAGTTCGTCTTTGTTTTCTTCGGCAAGCGCCAGGGCCTGCTGCATAAAGTCAAGCCGTTTGGGATTGTCTCCCAATGCAGCGTACAAATCAGACATGATGCTGTAGATATAACCTAAGTGGAGTTTGTTACCCGATTTTTTTAGTACTGCTTCACCTTTGAGTGCAGCATCGAGCGCTTCGCGGTATTTTTTTTGGAAGCGCAGCACTTCTGCGATGTTCACATAACAGGCGCCGATGCCTGCAGCGAAATTGATGGATTGAAAGGCTTCCAGCGCAGTGTTGAAGTATCGGTGCGCTTCATCCAAGCGTTTCAGATCCATGTATGTAAGACCCAAATTGAGCGCCGCCACGCCGATAATTTCCGGTTTATTGATTTTTTCGGCCTCGCGTTGCACTTCCAATTGGTACACCAATGCCGAGTCGAGTTTTCCCTTCCGGTAGTTGATCGTGCCGAGGCGTGTGAGGGCGCCCAATAAATTTTTGGATTGTGGAAGAATTGCGCGGGCATAAGGCAATTCTTCGCGCGTGATTTTTTCTGCCTGCTCGAAATCGCCAAAATTGAGATAGGTTTCCGACAAACTGTTGAGCGAACCGGCAATTGCACCGGTATCTTTCAATTCCGTCGCCAATTGCAGGCCTTCCTCTCCGTATCGAAGCGCTTTGTCTTTGTCGGAAAAGCGATATTCCCAACTGAGCACATACAGCAATTCTGCCCGATGGTTGCCTGTAACGCCGGGCAGAATTTTTTCCAGACTGTCTTTTTTCGATTGGGCAGATGCGACTGTGGCGGCCGGAAAAAAAAACAATATCGCGATATAAGCGCGATTGGTTGAAAAAAACAGCGACACGTCCTCCAACATGTCGGGAACACGAAAAGTTTTCATACATGAAAGTTGGTTATCCAGCGTGTTTTTCGCACGAAAAGTAATGCATTTGCGGCACATACCAACTTTCATGAGCCTATCTTCTACTCCCGTACCGGATGAACGCATACTGCGCCCCGAAAGTCATGCGAAACGTCGGAATATAATCCGGCGCGTCGGTGTATATCTCCGGGTTTTCACTCAAGACGTATGACGGACGGGCAACGAGGCGGAAGTAGTCGTTGGAGTGCAGTTTGAACCCGATGCCGAATTCGTAGCTGCGGGTGCTGCTTTTGAACAACTGCGTGCGCTCGAGGTGGTCATAAGGCTGGTAATCGACCTCGGCATTCTGAAAAACGATTTGGTCGGGCGGACTGTCGCTGAAAAAATCGAAGGTCATGCCCGCGTGCAGATAGACGCAGTGGCATTTATGGAACCGGAAATCGACTTTGATGGGTATCGACCAGTATGCCGGGCGGAATTCGTGCGCGTCGGCGAGGTAGTAGGTCACCGGTTTTTCGTTTTCGATGCGCTCAATGGTTTGTCCGTTGAAGGTGTAATACTTGTATTCGTAGTAAATTTCCCTGCTGATGCCGGCGCCGAAGGAAAAGCGCCCCAGTGGCGCTTCCACCTGCAAGCCAGGAATCAGGCGCGGTTTGATGCCGTCGTTGAACTGGGCTACGTCGAAGCCCACGTCGAGGCCAACGACGAGTTTACCGAATGCTTTTTGTGCATCGAGGGCATTGGATATGAGGCAAATAGCGACGAAGGCGAACAGATGTTTCATGTTCCGGAAGATTTGATTCGGCTTAAAGATAAGATTTTTAGTGCTGGTGCTGCCTCACAGTTTTTCCATTACAAAATCCGTCAACTTCGTAAACAAGTGCCGGGTCGCATTCTGCCCGTAAATCCCGTGGTTGCGGTTGGGGTAGTAGTACGTATCGAATTGTTTGTTGGCCCGGATGAGTGCGTTGATCATCTCCGTCGTCTGTTGCCAATGTACGTTGTCGTCGGCGATACCGTGACAGATGAGGTAATTGCCGCCGTGCAGGCGGTCGGCGAAATTGATCGGAGAATTGTCTTCATAACCCGTGGCGTTGTCCTTTGTGGTGTGCATAAATCGCTCGGTGTAAGCCGTGTCGTACCATTTCCAGTTGACCACCGGCGCCACGGCCATCGCCATTTTAAATACGTCGTTGCCTTTCAAAATGCAGGAAGTGCTGAGGTAGCCGCCGAAACTCCAGCCCCAGATACCGATGCGCCCGGCGTCCACCCAGGGCAGCGAAGCGAGGTAGCGGGCTGCTGCGATCTGGTCTTCGGTTTCTAATTTGCCGAGCTGCAGTTGGGTGCATTTTTTGAAGTCGCGCCCCCGGGCGCCGGTGCCGCGGTTGTCCACACTCACGATGACGTAGCCTTTTTGCACAAGCATCTGGTGCCAGGCGCCGACGTAGCCATCATACTGGTTTTGAACGGTTTGAGAACCGGGCCCGCCGTAATTGTCGAAGAGGACGGGGTATTTTTTGGTGGAATCTATGTTGGCGGGTCGGAGCATCCAGCCGTTCAACCCCACCCCCGGCCCCTCCCCCACAGGGAGGGGTGCCGTAGAGGACACCGCGTCACCCCTCCCTGTGGGGGAGGGGCCGGGGGTGGGGTTGAACGTGAAAAACTCCTTTTGCACAAAACTGTACTCCTCCCGTATCTTCCTGATCCGCGAGTTGTCCGTGAATGTGCGCAGCACCTCTCCGTTGCGGTTGCACAATGTCACCACCACCGGGGTGTTCGCATCCGACCAATTGTGAGTGTAGTATTCGAACGAAGGACTGAATGAGGCGTTGTTCGTGCCGGAGCGTGCCGTCATCAAACGAGGCTCACCACTTGCCACAGAGCCTTCCCATACCTGCCGGTCGAGCGGGGTGGGCGTGGCGGTTTGGTAGTAGAATTTACCGCTCTTTTCGTCTACGCCATAAAACGCCGTCACGTCGAAATTGCCCGAAGTGAGCGGGCGCACCATTTTGCCGTCCGTACCGTGTAAATAAATGTGATTGAAGCCGTTGTGCTCGCTCGTCCAGATAAATTGCCGGCCGTTTTTAAGAAAAACCAGGTTGTCGTGAATATCCACATAAGCCGGGTCAACCTCCTGCAACAGCGGGCGTACGGGAATCCATTTTTTATTGGCATCTTCATCAAAAATAACGCGGTTGGTCATGGCCAGGAGCAATTCCAGCGTATCCTGCCGCCGGTTGAGGCGCGAGACAACGAGTTGGTCGTCCGTCGTCCAGTGAATGCGCGGCACGTAATCGTCGGCTTCGAGCGCATCTACCTGACCGATCATGTTGCCGGCATCCACGTCGTAAAGATGCACGCTGACGACCGAGTTCGGCTCGCCTACTTTCGGGTATTTGAACGAAGTGCGCTCCGGGTACATCCCGCCTTTGTACCAGGTGAGCGGAAATTCCGGCACGTTGCTTTCGTCGAAGCGGATAAAGGCGATTTTGGAGCCGTTGGGACTCCATTTGGCCGCCACCATGCCTTCACCGGTCACCGGGCTGAATTCTTCTTCATACACCCAATCCGGCAGGCCGTTGATGATCTTGTTTTTTTCGCCGTCGCTGGTGATCCGGGTTGTTTTTCCCGTCACTAAGTCTTTGTAATACAAATTATTATTGACAACGAAGGCCACATTTGTGCCATCTGGCGAGAGGGTGACGAATTGTTGTTTGCCGCCTTCGAAAACCTGCACAGCGCTTCCGGTTTTCAGGTCATAAACGAAATAATTGGCCAGCACGGAATGGCGGTACACGTGTTCGGTTTTGGCGCGCAGCAGCAATTTGGTTTCGTCGTCGCTGAACTCGAACTCGTCATAACCTTTCGCTTCCGCCGGCAGGTTGAGCGGCACGAGCGAGTCGAACTCCTGTTTGCGCACGTCGTGGATGTGCAGCCCCCTCTCATCGGCGTCGGCGTAGTGTACGCCGTCTTTCAGGTAATGCAGATCCGGGGCCGATTCGGGGTAGAATTTGAAATAGACGAAGCAGTCTTCGAGGGTGATGGACTTCTGAGCGTGAAGTGAGCGCGGCGAGAGCAGTGAGAGTGCGAGGAAGCCCACCGTCGTCAAGACTATGGCGGGTAAATCAAACGTTTTTTTCATCGGACAAATAATTTTTCATCGGGGCGAAAGGTAAACCGCCGGTTTTAAAGGTCGGAAAAAAACCTGAAAAGGAGCGGTTTCAACACCTTCCATCACCACGATTTAAAAGGCTGCATTTTCCAATACGTCAAAGTCCGCCACAGCCACTCCAACTGTTACATCTGCCGCTCCGATACCGTTATCTCCTTTTCCCCTTCTCGTTGGTATAAACCTCCTTCATTTTCACCGCCCCATAAGGCAATATCTCAAAAACAATCGAAAATATCTCAACAGGCATGCCGGACACCGAAAATGTGTTGTCGCCAACATACTCGAAGTTAAGCCCAAACGGCGATGGCGGACAGGGCGGTGGTTTTGATGAAATCTCTGCGTTGCATGATATTGTTGTTTTAATGAATGAAAATTAATCCCGACTTAAAAAGACTCAAACAAACAATTCATATCCAGCACAATATCCACCGTGCCAAGGCTATGCTCGTTTGGAACAAGGGGAAAGGTTGTCAATAGCGTAAAAAACACCTGTTTAGTGGTGTGGGTCGCGGATTTGAAAATGGCTGTTTTCAGGCGAAACGCGTCGGCTTGCTCTTTGCTGACGACAAAAGGAGATTGGTAAAACTTGATCTCGAACAGGTTGATAGCCTGATCGTTTCTATCCAATAACAAATCAACTTGAATGCCGCGCCCGAAAGCGCTGTTTTTCAGGTAATAAGCGGATGCCTCGGTGTATATGCCGGAGATTCCAAGCGCTTTTTTGATGGCGGGGACGTGTTTCAGGCATATACTTTCAAATGCGTATCCGCTCCAGCTTTTCCACGACTGTGTTTGGGCGAGTCGCTCCCAGGTACCTGCGCCTTCACCGCGTTTGTCTTCAATAAATTGCAAATAAAACAGCGAAAACTCGTCGGTCAGGCGGTAGCGAAGTTCCTTTTTCTTTTTGCCAAAAGCATAAAAGGACCCGACAAACCCGGAGTTGACCAATTCTTCCAGGGTGGTAGTGCTGTTGCCGCCATCCGAAAAACCCGTTTGCTCCAATATATCGGCACGTGTCATGCCCTGCCAGGTACCCGCCAGGGCCCGAACGACGCGAACATGATTATCGGCGCGATCAAAAAGTGCGGGGTAAAGTTGTAAAAACTCTTCGCGCAGCAAGCCCTGTGGCGAAAAGCAGATTTGGTCAATATTTTGGATCGCCGTCTTACCGGCTTCTACCTCTTTTAAATAGTGCGGAATGCCGCCCATCGCCATGTAGATTTGCACGATTTGGTAGCGGTCCAATTTCACACCCCGGCTTTTTAAAAAAAGTTCGGTTTCATACAGATTGAAGGGCAAGAGATGAATACGCCGCGTGATGCGGTTGTGCAGTCCGCCTTTGTCGCGCACCACATTGCTAATCATCCAGGATGCTGCGGAGCCGCAAATGACAATGACCACATTGTTTTGGGAAGCCCAACTGTTCCAAAAAAGCCCGAAGGCCCTCAAAAATTCGGATTTTCGCGCGGCTAACCAGGGGAATTCATCCAAAAAAACAACCGCTTTTTCTCCTTTGAATTGCGTTTCCAAATAAATAATCAACATCTGAAACGCTTCCTGCCAGTTGAGGGGCGCACTGAAAGGCAGCATTGGGCGCGCATGGTAGTTGAGCCGATCCGTAAAGTGCTGTAACTGTTCGCGCACGCTGCCATTTTGAATCCCGGTCATTTCAAAACCTATCTTGTTGGCGTACGCTGCCCGTACCAAAAAGGTTTTACCTACCCGGCGGCGACCAAAAACGGCAACCAATTCTGCTTCGTTCGATTGCCAGGCTTTTTCTAAAACGGCCAATTCCTGTTGCCGCCCAACCATTGACTGCTGCATCTGCGAATTGTTTTTCTAACACAATGCTGCAAAAATACAGATTCCGCCCATAATATACGCGTAAAATCGGGCGGAATCTTTTAATTTTAAGCACATTCCGCCCAAATATTGAACTTAAAATCGGGCGGAATGTGCCTGTTCAAACGATAGCACACTCAGTCGAAAACAAAGCGATAGCCATGTGAAATTCTGTTTGTCAATTATTTACGCGTTGCGCCCGGTGCTTCTCCAGACTCCTCCTGATGAAAGAAATGCAGCGAAGGGATGATTCTCATGGCCTGGTTCACTTGTTTTTCAGACCGGTCTTTTTTTTACTTCCAAGGTTTTTTTGTCACCTTGTATTTCTGCACGAACAGCGCGTACCGCTGTTGCGCAGGGTCATCTTTTTTGTTGATTTATATTAATGTAAATGGTTGAACCTTTTGGCAATTTTGCGCTTACTTTGGCAATAAAAAATTGACCGCATTATGGATAACAACAAAAGTATGACCACATCAAATGATGTTACAAGTAACAATGGCAACGGTGAAAGCAAATGCCCGTTTCATGGTGGAGCGCTAAAACAGAGCGCCGGCGGCGGCACGAGAAACCGTGACTGGTGGCCGAATCAGTTGAAATTGAATATCCTCCGCCAAAACTCCTCCCTTTCCAATCCGATGGGAGAGTCGTTCAATTACGCGGAAGAGTTCAAAACCCTCGATCTGAATGCCGTGAAGAAGGACCTCTTCGATCTGATGACCACGTCCCAGGACTGGTGGCCGGCCGACTACGGTCACTATGGGCCGTTCTTCATTCGGATGGCGTGGCACAGCGCAGGCACTTACCGCATCTCCGACGGCCGTGGCGGTGCAGGCTCCGGCACCCAGCGATTTGCACCGCTCAACAGTTGGCCCGACAATGCGAACCTCGACAAGGCGCGCCTGCTGCTCTGGCCAATCAAACAGAAATACGGCAGGAAACTTTCGTGGGCCGACCTGATGATCCTCGCCGGCAACTGCGCCCTCGAGTCGATGGGCTTCAAAACCTTCGGTTTCGCCGGCGGACGGGAGGATGTCTGGGAGCCTGAAGAAGACGTCTATTGGGGTTCTGAAGCCGAGTGGTTGGGCGACAAACGCTATACGGGCGACCGCGAACTGGAAAACCCCCTTGCTGCCGTTCAGATGGGCCTTATTTACGTGAATCCGGAAGGTCCGAACGGAAATCCTGATCCGCTCGCCGCAGCCCGCGACATTCGCGAGACTTTTGGTCGAATGGCCATGAATGACGAAGAAACGGTCGCCCTGATTGCCGGCGGACACACCTTCGGCAAAACCCATGGCGCCGCCGACCCGGGCAAATACGTTGGCCGGGAACCTGCAGCTGCAAGCATCGAAGAGCAAAGCCTGGGTTGGAAAAACACTTTCGGAAGCGGCAATGCAGGCGACACGATCACCAGCGGTCTTGAGGGCGCCTGGACCACGACGCCGACGAAGTGGAGCAACAACTTTTTTTGGAACCTGTTCGGCTACGAATGGGAACTGACCAAGAGCCCGGCCGGTGCACATCAATGGAAGCCGAAGCATGGTATGGGCGCCGATTCTGTACCGGATGCGCACGACCCTTCCAAGCGGCACGCGCCATTTATGCTTACAACTGACCTCTCCTTGCGGGCAGACCCTGCCTACGAGAAAATTTCGAGACGCTTCTTTGAGAACCCGGATGCGTTCGCAGACGCATTCGCCCGGGCGTGGTTCAAACTGACGCACCGCGATATGGGTCCAATTGCGCGCTATCTCGGCCCCGAGGTGCCTAAAGAACAACTGATCTGGCAAGACCCTGTCCCGGCCGTTACGCATCAACTGATTGACGATCAGGACATCGCTGCACTGAAAAGCAAGATTCTCGCTTCAGGACTGACGGTGTCCCAATTGGTATCTACCGCCTGGGCCTCCGCATCTACCTTCCGTGGCTCCGATAAACGCGGCGGCGCAAACGGTGCACGTATTCGCCTCGCACCGCAGAAGGATTGGGAAGTCAACCATCCGGCTCAACTGGCGAAAGTATTGGAGACGCTGGAAGGTATCCAAAAAGCGTTCAACAGCGCCCAGTCTGGCGGTAAGATGGTTTCGCTTGCCGATCTGATCGTATTGGGCGGATGCGCAGGCGTCGAGCAGGCGGCTAAAAAAGCCGGTCATAATGTGACGGTGCCATTCACACCCGGCCGTACCGATGCCTCGCAAGATCAAACCGATGTAGAGTCATTCGCCGTCCTCGAGCCGGCAGCAGACGGGTTCCGCAATTACTTTAAGCCTAAACACGCCGTAACGGCAGAGGAAATGCTGGTGGACAAAGCGCAACTCATGACGCTGACCGCCCCTGAGATGACGGCGCTCGTGGGCGGCATGCGTGTCCTGAACACAAACTTCGATCAATCAAAACACGGCGTATTTACCAGGCGTCCGGAGGCGCTCAGCAACGACTTCTTCGTCAACCTGCTCGATTTGGGCACCACGTGGAAGGCAACTTCGGATACCCAACAGGTGTTTGAGGGCCGCGACCGTAAAACTGGCGAAGTTAAGTGGACCGGCACCCGGGTCGATCTCATTTTCGGTTCGAACTCGGAGCTCCGGGCACTCGCTGAAGTCTACGCATGTGCGGACGCTCAGGGGAAGTTCGTGCATGATTTTGTGGCGGCGTGGGACAAGGCGATGAACCTTGACCGCTTCGACTTAGCCTGATTTCAACGTAGTTGAACCGGTTGCAAGGCCGAAGATGGTCATTTGATGTTAGCATGAGTCACCCCGAATTTTCGGTGGTGACTCTGCTTGAATGACGAATGGCGATTACATGATTGACGATTGACGATGTGGGGCGTTGCGTCCAATATTAAGGCAATGCGACGAAACATCGGCAATCGTATTTCATGTAATCGCCATTCGGCAATCAAAAAGAGTCATCCCGGATTTTCCAGGAAAAATGACTTCGGAGTGGCCATTCCAAAATTCGGGATTCATATTTCAATTTTGGGTCTCCTTATTTAAATAGAAAACAGATTTTCAGGTCTTTCCGGATGCTGCATCGTCCGTCGGATCAATGAAAATCCTTTGGGTTCCAGCGACATTGATGCCGCATTGTGTCAGCGTTCCCGTTTTACCGGGATTGTTGGTCAGCATGGTGATGGAGATCACACCCTGATCGGCGAGGATTTCCGCGGCTCTTGTAAAATCTCTCGCGTCGTCCTTAAAACCGACTGCCTCGTACGCCGCCGCCTGTGTCAACCCCGCTTTTTTATATTCCTTGCTTTTTAGCAGGGCAAAATGTCCGTTTGCTTTTCCTTCCTGGTCAAGCCAAATAATGATTCCCCGGCCTGCTTCCTGAATCAATTGCTGTGACATTTCCATCTGCTCCCTGCAATCGCATTCGACGCTGTTGAATACATGTGCCGCAATGCAGGAGGAATGCACCCGGCATAACACGGCTTCCTGATTTTGTATCTCTCCCATCACCAGGGCGATGGTTTCTTTTTGCCCGTCGTAGTAGAGGAATTCTTTGTAGCGCCCGTATTTTGTGTCAAGAACGCCTTCTGCGATTTTGATGATCATTTTTTTATCAACGAATAAAGCAAAATAAAAGGGAGGACTATTTATCCCCCCTTTAACGTTCTTCCTGATACGTCTGTTATTATGCAGCAACAGCTTCGGAATGTTTTACGGCTTCTCCACTTACCGCAAGGGCTTCGCTGATTAATTTGGATGCCTGTTTCAATTTTTCCGTTCTTACCCGATACTCCTCTTTTATGGTGTTGATACGCTTTTGCAGTTTTGCTTTTCTTTTTTCTCCGGCAACCTTCATTTGTTCTTCCATTTTATTCACTTTCGCATCCAATTGGCTTTCGGCTTCAGCCATTTTCCGCTCAATCTGTTCCTTGGTAAGCTGCGCTTTGGTTTTCAAATTATCGATGGCATTGTTGATGCGAATTTTACCTTCCTCTGTGGATTCTTTCAGTTCTTCTTTCAGCGCGTTGAATTCGGCACCGATGGCATCTGATTCGCGTTTCAGTTGATCTTCTGTCACCTCATCGCGCAACCTGCGAAATACAATGCCTCCGAGGGGCTGAAACTTGGTGTCCAAAGGAACTGTCCAGGTTTCATCGATTTCTGCAATGATGGCTGTTTTCCCATTAGCCAATGCGTTGGAGGTTTCATCAACAAAGGCGATATTAATATCATCGCGGCTTACGTCAAAAGCCATTCCGGCAAACATACCCATCCCGGCGCCAATCACCAGCCCAATAGGGCCGCCCAATAGTCCGATCACACTTCCGGTGAGCAAACCGGTAGCTGTGCCGATAGCACCTTCATCGGCTGCGTGGGAGATACGCCACTTGCCAGTGGCATCTTTGCTGATCACGGCATTCGCGTATAAGGTTATGTCTCCATTTCTGTCGAGTTCCCGCAAGGCATTCAAGCCTTCAGAAGCTTTGGGTTCATTGTCGAAAACGACTACTAACATTTTGTTCATTTTGTTATGTTTTAAAAGTTGAAGAATGATTCAAAAATAAACAGGTCTGCAAGGCATTTCAAATGACTTTTGTCATTACGTTATTTGACTTTTGTCGCTATGAATGCTCATAACAGTTCAATGCATTGTTCACGCCCCGGTTAAGGAATATGCTTTACTTTCAATCGGAGATTTCTTCGTTCGGCCCCAGGCGATGAATACTGCGATGAAAAATATCACGATAGGCACGACCGTGTGCGCCACTTCACCGCGGATGAGGTGAAAAGCCGTTGACAGCACCATCACGATTGCTAAACCTGCGGCAGCCAGCGGAGTCAGATAAGGCCTGATGCGCAGCGCGGCAGGAAGGATTAATCCTGCAGCGCCTAAAATCTCGCTGATGCCGATAAGGCGCACCAACGCTGCCGGGGCATTTGCCACCCACGGCAGCATTTCCGCGATCTTCTCTATCGGCATCGCGAGCTTCATAAGGCCTGTCATAAAAAATATAACCGCTAAAAGGGATTGTGCAATCCAAAGGGAAACATGTATTGCTTTTGATGATTGTTGTTGCATTATCATCGCTTTTATTTTTTTCGTTATAAAATGTTTTTGACACCGCAAAGGTGCGGGTGCCGGCAAACGCAAAACGATGATGTTTGTTAAGAAAAAATGTTGACAAATGTCAACGGCAGGAAGCCTGAAAGCAAGCCGTTATTTTTTTACCGCATGGCTGCGGACGCGGCTGAGCGTTTCCTTTGTCATGCCGAGGTAAGAGGCGAGAATATGCTGCGGAAAGCGCTGGAGAAATTCGGGATATTTTTTTTCCAGTTCGGCATAGCGCTCTTCTGCCGAAAGACTGATGGATGTATTAACCCTGCTTAGCAAAGCAATCGCGTTTTTGGAGTTTACCAGCATTCTTACTTCCCTTATGGTTGGAATGGCGGTAATGCTGAATATTGCTTCCCTTGTGGCAACGAGCGCATAAGTATCTTCCCAGGCATCCACGAAGTATTTTGAAGGAGTCTGCAGTTCAAAACTTTCACGGTCGCCTGCCCACCAGTTTTCTATTGACAGGCTGACAATATGTTCAGCGCCTTTGCTGTCAACGCTGTATTGCCTCATGGCGCCCGACACAATGAAGGCAATACTTTTGCAAACCTCTCCTTCCTGATGCAGAAACTGCCGTTTCCTGAATCTTTTAGGAGCAAAAGTATTTTTTACAGCCTCTATATCGCTTTCCGAAAGCGGAGTGGCTGAATAGTCTTTGATGTATTTAAGTAATGTTTCGTACATCCCGCCTGCAAGTAAAGCAATTTTACCAAATCTCTTTCAATTAAATGCCACTTTAGTCCACATATTTCCCATACCACCCCCGATACCCCAACACCCAACCCACCAACGCCAGAACCCCGAACATCACCCGCTGTACCCAATAAGGCGGCTTCACGAGCCGGAACACCCTGGAAAACCGGTTCAACAGCAAAGCCGATTGCAGGAGATTGGGTCTGCCCTTCGTGCTCATTTTACCGTCGTTGGCAAGCCCCGTCGCTATTTCAAAAAAATATTCCGAATCCAGCGCCGGCTGCACTTTCCAGTTTACGACGGCCTTTTCCCGGGTGTGATTCCACATAGAGTGAACCGTGTTTTTGGGAATGTGCAGCGTGTCGCCTTGTCGCAACACGCGCAACTGACCGTCCATGTTGACCGTCATTTCGCCCGACAAAATGATGAAATCCTCTTCCTGAAACGGGTGGTAATGCGGTGGCGGCTTGTGCGAACGGGCGGGATAGGTCGTTTCCATTTCGAGCAGTTGCCCGCCGGTGTCTTTGCTTGTCTGGATAAATTTGGTCCCGATGCCCGCTTTGGTATTGAGCATTGTTTTGCCTTTGTATGCCATAGTTATTCATAAATGACTCAAAAAGAGGAGTTTCCCCGCAGATTCCGCAGAAAAGAGACGCAGATTTCACGCAGATCGATACGAGATCATGTCAGCGTAAATCTGCGGGGTTTTTCACCGCCCGCTGCGGGAGCAATGGCGCAACCCACGCCGCATACAGTTTTGCGCTTCCAAAAACCGACGGGCGCTCGCCCAACTTTTGAACGGAACGATACCCGGCGTTATTAAACAATCGTTGCAACGATTGAAAACTCACCGGATACGGTACCCATTGCGGCACCGGCTTGTCGGTGTCGTATTCCACGATCAGAAAACACCCGCCGGGTTTCATAGCACCCAACAACTTGCCGATAAGAGCCGGCTTATCCCGGACGTAATGCAGCGAATTAGCCATCAGGATGCCGTCGAGGTCGAGCAGGGGAAGCGGCTCCGCGACAAAATCCAGTTGCAATGACGAGAGGTGAATGCCTGGAGGTTGCAACCACGCGCCAAAATTTACAGGATTTTTATCCACTGCATATATGGTGCTGCCGGTTTGCAGCAAGTGAGTCAGGGCAAAAGTGAACAAGCCGGAACCGCACCCGAGGTCGGCCCAAACAGCACCGGGTTGACCTGAAAAATGCTCGTTTTGAATGAGTTCAACGGCTTCTGATAGTTCCATAATTCTTTTGAAGAGCGGATACCTCAAAATAAAACTTTGCCGCTTTGGTTCACCGGAGTTGTCGGCTGCACAACATTACCGCCATTTTCACCGACCGCCGAACCCGCATCCCTGCTATATTTGTCGTTGTGTTTCCAAAAATAATTTTTACAAAATGATATTCAAAATACTTACTTTGATAACCGTGGCCTCCATTGCCACCGGCGCCTTTATGTTTACTTCCGGCAAAGAAAAAATACCCCCAGCACCGACAATCGATAACCAACAACTGATAACCGATCACCAACCCGTGGAACTCGGCAAAGTCAACTGGCTGCGCGACCTCGCCGCCGGAAAAGCCGAAGCCGAAAAAACGGGCAAACCCATCCTCATCCTTTTCCAGGAAGTGCCGGGCTGCTCCAACTGCACGCGTTACGGCAATTCCACCCTGTCGCACCCGCTGATCGTGGAAGCCGTCGAGACGCATTTTGTGCCGGTATGCATCTACAACAACAAGGGCGGCAATGATGCCGAGGCGCTCAAAACCTTCAACGAGCCGGCCTGGAACAACCCGGTGGTGCGTATTGTACGCGCTGATTATAAAGATGTTGTGCTGCGTATGGCCGATTTTAATTCTTCGTATCAGTTGGTCGAAGGCATGCACCGGGCGCTCGATCTGACCGGGGCAGTCGTGCCGCGCTACCTCAAATTGCTGGAAGAAGAACTCGGCGCCCGCGAAGCCGGACTCGAAACGGCCACTTTTTCGATGTACTGTTTCTGGAGCGGCGAAGGAGCGTTTGGCGACATCCCCGGCGTGGTGGAGACCGAGCCGGGATTTCAGGACGACAAAGAGGTGGTAAAAGTGCAGTTCAATCCTGCTGTCGTTTCCAAAGTGGATTTAGAAAAAAAGATAAACCCGAAGGGCATTGTCGCCTGCTCCAAAAACGACGGTTTCCGCTCCGACCGCGAGCCAAAATACTACCTCGCACAAACGGACTATAAATTCTTGCCGATGACCACACTGCAAGCCTGCCGGGCCAACAGTCTGGCGGGCAAAAGCCAGTCGCCGGACGAACTGTTGTCTCCGAGGCAACTGGCTTTGCTAAAAACGATCACCGAAAACCCAAAAAAGCAGTGGAAAAATATGATTGGGCGCACGGATATGACAAAAGCGTGGTCTGAGGCGGGTGGGCAGTAGGCGGCTTAGTGGTTTCTCTGTGAATGCTATAGGTGCACAAACCTGCCCGCTGCAACTGCACTGAGTGGTCTGAGCGCCCCGCCATTCCACTCCCCGAAGATACCGATTGGCGCCCCGCCACTCAATGCGATGAGCCGCCAGCCGGTAATTTCCGCAACATGCAACGGCAGTGCTTTTTCATTTTTGTCAACCACAATAAACTTGTCGCCAGGGCGAAGTGGCGCCACTTCATGCAGCATAGCCGGGACAAACTGCAACCAGGGTTGCGCCGCCAATGCAGCCGCCCATTTTTTTGCTAAAAGATCAAAATCTTCAAACCCGGGCAATTTTTCCACTTTTTTCGGAACGGCATCGGGTTCGACGGGTACGAGCGCACGGAGCGGATAAGCAGAGGGATAAAAAGCCAGTACGCCTTGCCGGATACTGCCCGGTTCGAAACCCGGCGGCATCCCGTCGCTCCCGAATGAGTAGTCGAGCAACAAAGCGAAGCGGTTGGTCTTTGCGCCCAGCAACCACGTGCGGCGCATCGTCAGTTTTTCCTCCAACTGTTCTTCGAGCTGGCCGACGACGGCCCAGATATCGTTTACCTTTTCGCCCGTCGCTATCACTTCTTCTTTCTTTGTGTTGATGCCGATAAAATTTTGCAGGTCGTACAACAACACTTCGGGCAACGAATCGCGCTTGCGGAATGCCCGAACGGCGAGATAACAATCAGCCATAACCGCAGCCGTCCGGTCCGCCCAGTCCGGCGCTGCAGCCGGGATCTGACCGAGCAGGCGCAGGGTACGGCTCAGCCCGGTCATGGAAGCGTCGGCCATGCGGCCGGCAATGCCTTCCCACCATTTCGGATCTTCGGAAACGACGGTAGCGAGCCCGCGCCGGGCAGTGTCGAGCAGCCACGCTTCGAGGTCTTCGAAGCCGTTCGCCGCGCGTTCAAGCCGCTCGAAGCGGCGCTGTTCTTTTTTACCCGCCGAAGCCTTGGCGAAGGCGGGTGACACACCCTCCGCAGCCCCCCCCGAAAATAAAACTTCAACCCATTCCGGCAATTCATCGACCTGAATAAAACCGTCGCCTGCTTCCCGATCAAAAAGCGCCTTCAACGCCAACCCGTGCACACAGGGTTTTGGCCGGAACGGGCAGGTGCAATAAAGCGTATGGTTTTCGAGATTGACGGCCACCCCGTGCATAACGCCTTCCAGGACAGGGATTTCGGCAAAAACTATTTTTTCAAAAACATAACGCCCGGGGAAAAAATCGGGTTGGGCAAGCAAGCTTGCCCGGGGAGGAATATCATTTTTGTTGCCGGTTTTTTCCACGCCAAAAAGGTTTGCGGGTTGCAGGTTTCCGGTGGAAAGATCGTGCTGCCCAACGGAAACCCGCTCATCTACTTTCCGACAGAAATCAAATTTGCAAACAGACGATACGCGCCGGGCACACCGGCAGGCAGTTCGCGGAAGAACGAAAGCCCGGTATAGACATAATATCCTTTGCCGTACTTTGCCACCAGCAACGAACCGTCGGCCGGTTTTTCGCCCGGATCGTTGGAAGAAAGCGGCGCTTCAAATGCGCCGTCCCACTCGCCGGGAAAATACAACCCGCGCTCCTGCACCCAGCCGTCAAAGTCTTTGGCAGTCAGTTTGTTGGGCGCGTTCAATACAGGATGATCGGGTATCAGAAAACGCACCTCCGCACCCTCATCGGTGACGCGTGTCCGGGAAATTTTCAGCGGATAAGGCGCGATTTTGTCCACCACGAGTTCGAAATTGGTGTGGTACTGCACCACCAGCGTCCCGCCGTTTTGCACGTATTCGAGCAATGCAGGGTGTTGAAATTTCAAATTATCCTTCGTGTTGTATGCCCGGATGCCGACTACGATCGCATCGTATTTTGCCAAACCAAGGACTTCCATGTCTTTATCTTCCAATATCGTAACGGAACACCCCATCTGACGCAAGGCAGCCGGGATGTCGTCGCCCGCGCCCATGACATAACCCACGTTTTTGGCTTTCACCTGCAAATCGAGCCGGGCGGCATGGGCCGTGGAGGGAAGGAGTACGCTTTGCTGCGGAATGTGGTCGTATTTGATGCTCACCAAGCGGTTGGTATACAGTTGTTTGCCGATTTTAACACCTGCTACCAGCGTTGCTTCGCCGGGGTTATTATTGCCTTCTATGGTGAACGTGAACGTCTTTTCTTCCCCTTTTTTTGCAAAAGAAAAAGGCTGGTCTTCACCGCGTATTGCCCAGCCTTTGCCGGGGGGCAATACCGTGACCGCGCCTGAAATGGAATCCCGGCCGGCTTTCACGCGTACGGTTACTTTGTTGTCGTGTCCGGTAAAGATGTAGGATGCCTCAGTAAACTCCACGAATACCGGCGGGAGCACCTCGAAAGGTCGCCATACTTCGCCGATTGCGGGTTCGCCGGTTTTCCAGGCCACGTCGGTATCGTATTCGAGGGGGACGCCGTTCACGGTAACCGACCAGCGCACCGTGGCATAACGCGGTGTTTCCGGCAAACCGCGCAGTTGCTGGTCGTCCACCATGTACATGCCGTTGGTTGACGACTTTTGAAGCCAGTACGGAGCGGTGGAAGCAGCATTTTCCGGGATTTTCACCGTGCGCACGGTGACAAAGCCTTTATTTGACTCCAGCGTTTTGGCATAAACCGTATCGAACAGACCGGGCATGAGGGACACGCCACCCAAAGTGACCGGTATGGCGGAACGATTGATTATTTCCAGGCGAATTTTGGCAATTTCGCCCGGCGTTGCGATGGGTTCGGCGGCCGTCGCTTCGAGGTAGATGCCGAGGCACCCGCGGATGACTTCTTTGATGTCCGACAGTTTCTTTTGTTTCCAAAAACTATCGGGCAATGCTTTGATCATTTGCAGCGCCTGCAACAAATCCGGCACGGAAGCAGCGGGATTGTCGGAGCGGAAATTCCGGTCCACCTGACTCAGCAGTTTTCCGATCGGTTCGCCGCCTTCCAGTCGCGTCCAGGTCGTGTTGAGACCCTGAAAAATGTCGTTTTCAGTTGGCCGTTCGCCTTTCACGAAGTCGAGGTATTCCATGGAGGAGCCGCGCGAACTGAGCATGCCGAAACCCTGGCAGCGGTGCATGGAACGGCTTTCCGCCGCAATTTCGTTGTTGCTTTTGCCTTTCAGCGGCAGGTAAACACCCAGATCGAGCGAAAAGAGGTGGCTTTTATCCATTTTTTCAAAAGCCTCCTGCCCGCCGAAGAAAAACCAGGAAGTATTGAAAAACTGACGCTGCGGTTGCCAGGGTTTCACATAATTCAATTGTTCGGGGTAGACATCGGTCTTGCCGGCAAGGTCGAACGCCTCAACCGAAAGCATGGCGGAAGCCGTGTGGTGACCGTGGGTATCGTATTTTTTATCGTGGTAAAAGCGGTTGATCACCACGTCGGGTTGCACCTGGCGGAAAGCCCATACCACGTCGGAGAGCACTTTTTCTTTGTCCCAGAGTCGCAGGGTTTCTTCGGGATTTTTTGAAAACCCGAAGTCGTTGGCGCGGGTAAACATCTGTTTTCCGCCGTCCACCGAACGCGCCATGAGCAGTTCCTGGGTACGAAGCACGCCGAGCAGCGCACTGATTTCCAGACCGATGAGGTTTTGGCCGCCGTCGCCGCGGGTCATGGAGAGGTAAGTGACGTCGTAGCGTTTTTCATTGCTGAGGTAGCTGATCATTCGTGTGTTTTCGTCGTCGGGATGGGCGGCTACATACATTACCGAGCCGAGCACATTGAGTTTTTTGATCGCATGGTGCAAGTCGGCTGCGTTGGGTTTGGCGGGTTTTTGGGCAAGGAGTACAGAGGGCAGTAGCAGTAACAGTAGCAGGCTTGCCCGCCATAGCTTTAGCGACGGAGGGAGCAGTGGCAGCGACCGAAGGAAGTCCCGCACCGGAGGTCGGGATGGCAGGCTTGCCCGCCATAGCCTTAGCGACGGCGGGAGCAGTGGTAGTAAATAGAGGAATTTGTTTTTCATGCCAGAAGAAAAATTTGAGCGGCGAAAATAGGCACAAAAAACAAGGTATGGATTGGAAGGTTCGGGATCAATAAGAAAGAGGCAGTCTCATAAGGTTGATAAAAGTTGATAAGGGTTTATGAAAGTTGATATTCAGACTCAAATAATGCCAAAGTTTGCACTTTTTCGCATCGAATATCAACCCTTATCAACTTTTAACAACCCTCATTAACCGTATGAGACAGCCTATGAACAACTGTTAGTCAATATATTAAGGGGCTTGTCGCTGTCCGTAGCCAAGCACCCAGCCGACCACGCCGCCAACGACCGCGCCGACGACGCCGTTGGTTATGGGGTCGATAACCAAGCCCATGCCGCCTTGCCAGGTGTTCATCATCGAGTACATGCCCAGATCAAAGCTCAGCGCAATGAGGAGAGTAATCACCCCGCCGGCAATGGCTCCGCCCCGGAATGTTGAAATATTGGCCCAGCGTCCGAAAATGAGTGCAAGCAGCAGGCCGTATACGAGATTGCTTAAGATCATAGCCCACATATAATTCATCATTTCGGCTTCTGACCGCATGACCGTTTTGCCGGCCTCCGTCATCATTCCGTCGTAGGTGGGTTTGAGCAAAATGCCAAAAACGAGCCATCCCAACAGAAAAGAGGTGACGGCACCGGCGAGTGCAGCAAGTAAAACTTTGGTATTCATAAACGTTTTGTTTTAGGTGAACCAATGTTATTTATTCGGCGAAAATATAAAACATCAAAATACAAGCAAGTAATTTTTAAAAAAAATGCGTTTATTATTTCATTATTTTAAAAAAATCTTTTTTGATCACAAATGCATGCTTGATAATTTTAAAACAAAAAAATGAGCCGCCGCAGAAAAAATCCGGGACGACTCATTTTTTTGTTGCCCCATTTTTTCCGGGCATTATCCAAAATAAAAAAGCCTTTCCGGGAGGAATCGGAAAGGCTCGGGTCGGTTGGGTGTTTTCTCTTTGGCGATCGCCATGTTTGCCGGGGAAGCCTCGATTGAGGTTGTACTTGGCTTCCCGGCAAACGTTGGCGTTCAGGGTAGTTGGGGGTTCCCGGGGCGGCTGATTAGGGATTGGTAACAGGGGGTTTGGTTTTACGGAGACGGTCATTCGGGTAGTTGTCGTGACCGCTGTTGCGAATAGTAACGGTGTTGCACCGTTTCCCATCCTTCACAATTTGGCGTTTTCATTTGGTGTTTGACAGTTTATGCAGCAAAACGGAAAAGCGTAATCAGGTTTAGAAGAAAAAATTTAAAAAAATAAGAACGGGCCTTGAAAGATTTCGCTTTCAAGGCCCGTTCTTATTAAGGATCAAGCGTTTGTAATACAATCAAAGTTCGTAGTTGGGCGACAACTCTTCTATGTTGTCGGCATAAAAACGGTTGATGTATTGCGCTACCTCATCCGGGTCGTCGGTCACGAGAAACAGATCGAGGTCTTCGGCATTGATATTTTTATGGCGGCCGAGCATGATTTCCACGATCCAGGTTTTGAGCCCTTCCCAGAATTCCTTGCCGACCAGCACGATCGGTACCGGGGAGATTTTTTTCGTTTGCACCAATGTCAGCACTTCGAAGAGTTCGTCGAGTGTGCCGAAGCCGCCGGGCATCACCACAAAACCTTGCGCGTACTTGACAAACATGACCTTGCGCACAAAGAAATAGCGGTGGGTCAGGTTTTTATCGGGGGCTATAAAAGTGTTGTGGTTTTGCTCGAAAGGCAGATCGATATTCAGACCGACCGAGGGGCCGCCTTTCATCCAGGCTCCCTTGTTGCCGGCCTCCATGATGCCCGGGCCGCCGCCTGTGATAATACCGTACCCTTCTTCGGTCAGGCGGCTGGCGACTTTGACGGCCAGTTCGTAGTAGTGTGTACCCGGCTTGGTGCGCGCCGAACCGAAGATCGAAATACAGGGGCCGATTTTATTCAGCGTCTCGAAGCCATCCACAAATTCAGCCATTACCTTGAACATCGTCCAGGCATTTTCGCCCCGCAGACTTTTCCATTCCTTCATTTTTCGTTTCGGGGTAGCGCCGTTTTCGTGTGTCGCCAGGGCGGGGTCGCTCGCGTCTTTTACATGATTATCCATAATTCACAATATTAAATGGTTAGGATAAAAAAGCCTTCCCGAACGAGTCGGAAAGGCTCTCTCATTTTTGTTTGTGCAAAGTTTTGTGCAAAAAATCGAATAAATCAACTTTTTTGAGTCAAAAAATCAACAAATTATCCCGATTCAGTAACTGAATCACCCGGCAAAGACGAATTTTGCCGAAAAACTGCCCATGCGCCTCTTTGGACTCATTGGTTACCCGCTCGGTCATTCTTTTTCTCAAAAATATTTTTCCGAAAAATTTGCCCGGGAGGGCATCGCCGATGCGCGCTACGAACTGTTTCCTTTGGAAAATATCGCCGGCCTGCCCGCGCTGCTGGCACAACATCCGGACCTGCGCGGTCTGAACGTGACGATCCCGCACAAAGAGACTGTTATTCCATTCCTCCATGAACTGGACGAAACCGCCCGCGCAGTCGGGGCGGTGAATTGCATCAAGATTGAAAACCAACGCCTGAAAGGATACAATACGGATGTGATTGGTTTTGAGCAGTCGTTGTTGCGCTTTCTGTGCGAGTGCCCCCCCCAGCCCCCCCACGGGGGGGAGAAGTGCGCGCGCTCGGGATCTGCTGAAATGAATGAAGAACCAAGAGCGGTACCCCGAGCGGGAGAGTCCGGTACACCTCTTTTATCTATTCAGGAAGCCCAAGGCGAAGTTCCTCTCCCCCCCGTGGGGGGGCTGGGGGGGGCACTCATCCTTGGCACGGGCGGCGCCTCCAGGGCTGTCGCTTATGTGTTGAATAAACTCGGCATCCCCTTCCGGTTCGTTTCCAGAAACCCCACCGGCGACAACCAGATCTCCTACGAAGCCCTCAATGATCCACCCTCTACCCTCCACCCTCTACCCTCCACCCTCTGCCGTCTCATCATCAATACTACCCCGCTCGGCATGTCGCCGCACACGGATACCTGCCCCGATTTGCCTTTCGATCTACTTACATCTCAACATTTGGTGTACGATCTGGTCTATAATCCATCTGAAACGTTACTTTTGCAGCGTGCCGAAGCACGAGGTTGCACCGTGAAAAACGGCTTGGAAATGTTGTACTTACAAGCCGAAGCCGCCTGGAAAATCTGGCAACAGAAATGACAATAATGACTTCAATGACTCAGTGATTACCACGCCCTTTCCGAAATAAAGCCAATTATGCCCACAGTAGATTTTTCTAATACCGAAATTGCCTTCTCTCATTTCACCAACCGGGAATTGAAAAAAACAGCCTGGCTGTTCAGCATGATGAACAAACCCTGGCTGGTAAAATACGGCTCCAAACTTGCCCTTTGGGCAGTGGAAAACCGGTTGCCTTTTGCCGAGACGATTGTAAAAAACACCGTTTTCGAGCATTTCTGTGGCGGCACCACCCTGCTCGACTGCCAGCATAATATCGACTTGCTCGCTGCACACAACGTGCTGACCATCCTCGACTACGGTGCGGAAGGGAAAGAGGCGGAACTCGATTTCAACCATACGATGAACGAGAACATCCGCGCCATCGATTATGCTTCCCGTTCGCAGCACATTCCGGTGGTTAGTACAAAGATCACCGGTCTGGCAAGGTTTCAACTGCTCGAAAAAGTACAGCACCGCCCTACCCTTACCCGTGAAGAATTAAGCGAATACCGCAATGTGCTGAAGCGTATCGACGCGGTGTGTTATCATGCTGCCAACAAAGGTGTAGCCGTGTTTATCGATGCCGAAGAAAGCTGGATCCAGGATACTATCGACCACTTAGTGTGGCTGATGATGAAGCGGTACAACAAGCAACGCGTGGTCGTGTACAATACTTTCCAAATGTACCGCAAAGACCGGCTGCAATTCCTCATCGAGAGTTACGACCGAGCCCGGAAGGCGGGCTTTTTGCTGGGCGCCAAACTCGTACGCGGCGCATACATGGAAAAAGAAGCATTCTACGCAGCACAGTACGGCTATGAAAACCCGATCAATCCAGATAAAAACGCTACCGACGACCACTATAACACAGGGCTGCGTTTCTGCCTCGATCACCTGGGCACCATGGCATTTTGCAACGCCAGCCACAACGCCGACAGTGCTTTGTTGCAGGTAGAGATCATGGACAAAAAAGGCATTCCGCACGATCACCCGCACACCTTGTGCAGCCAGCTCTTCGGCATGAGCGACAACCTGACCTTCAACCTCGCCGCTGCGGGGTTCAGGGTCGGCAAATACGTACCGTACGGTCAGGTGCGCGACGTGATCCCTTATCTCATCCGCCGGGCCCAGGAGAACTCCTCCGTGACGGGCGATGTGGGGAGGGAACTTGCGCTTATTTTGCAGGAAGTCAGGCGCAGAGGTATATGATAAGCAACTTGCTATTTGCGACTTACGACCTGTATTGAGAGCACTGCAATACTCCCCCACACCAACGCCGCCACCCGCCCGTCATGCAGCATATTATTCACCAGACCGTGCAAAAAGAAAGTCAGCAAACCGAGCGTGAGTGCCAATGTAAACCATCGGCGCGCTTCGTCTTTTTCCAAAGAAAACAAATTAAAACCGGTCCACAGAACGGCAATGGTCAAGACTAACCATAGCGCCAGACCGGGCCGGCCGGCCTCCGCCAATGCCTGAAAAAATTCCGAATGCGCCCCGCCACCCCGCCCGTAAGCATCGATTGAGGCTTCTGTCATCGGCATTTTTGCGCTGATGCGGGTCATTTCTTCCAGTTTTTGGTAAGGGATGTACTGAAACTGAAAAGTACCCGGCCCGAAACCCGTCCAGGGCCGGTCGTGCGCCATGCGCATGGCGCAGGCATACCTGTTGAGGCGTTCAAGGCCGGAAACATCATTGCGCAATCTGACTGAAACTTCCTCTTTCAACAAAATGCCTGACACGATCAGTATGATTCCTGCAATCGCGGCCAATCGCCATTTGTGCCTGAAAACCAATAATATGCCCACCGCTCCTGCGATCAAAACAGATATCCAGGCGGCGCGGCAGAAGGAAAAAAAGAGACCGGAGAGGAAAAGGATGGACAGTAAGGGCCTGACTTTGCTCCACCCCGCCCCCAACCCCTCCCCCACAGGGAGGGGAGCCGTAGAGTACACCGCGACACCCTCCGTGTAATCTACGGAACGCTCTGCGTCTCCCCTCCCTGTGGGGGAGGGGTTGGGGGTGGGGTCGAACACCACAAAAATCACCATCCCCAACACCGCGCCGTACAACGTATTTCCCTGAAAAAAAGGCATTGGCGCCAGCATCACCTGATCGATCCGGAAATGATAAAACGAGTGGTGGATCAAGGTGTACACCACCATGCCTGCCATCGAAATCGCAAACAATCGAACTGCTTTCGGCCACAGGCCTGGAAACAGCGCAAACCCCGCCGCAAACACCCACCAATGTCCGGCTTCCACTATCCAATATTTTAACGATACCATCGGCATCGTTGAAAATAAGACACATATAGCGAGCCAGCCGATCCACGCCGCGCTGACGGCAAAAAGATGATGGTTAAAAAACAAGGCCCGCAATGCGCCCGGGTTTTTCCAGCCGAACCAAAACAGCCAGATGCCCAACACCGCCACGAGCGGCTCGTCCGGCACATTGAGCCTCCACGAACCGAAAGCATATTCGTATGACCAGGGGAGCAAAAGAAAAAGCGCAAAATAGATCCGGGATATCCAGGCAGGAGGCTGAAGTGTAGGCATTAATCCACCAATTTGTAAGTAATGATGACGTCGTAACTCCCGCTCTCGTTCTGGATGGCTATGGAAACCTGATCGCCTTCCGTTTCTTCGGAAACGCTGTACTGAAACCTGTAACTCCCGTTTTCATAAACGGGCATGATCTCGCTCAATACCTGGTTGCCTTCTACTAAGCGCACGGCGCGTTCTGTTTTGGCGATTTTAATGCTGATGGGCGTCTCCTGGCCATCTGCCTGAATCAAACCACTGCCGGGATAGAAACCCATCACGTTGTATTTCATATAGTTAGAGTTGATATGAGGAAAAAAGAAAAACTTTTCCCGGTCTACTTTCTTGTCGAGCAATTGCCAGTTTTCTTCTTCCGGCCAGTGATCGAGGATCAGTTTGGAAGGTGGCGTCAGGAAATAACCTTCATCGAGTTTTTCCGCCGTGAATTCGTTGTAGCGCCGTTCGCTGGCCCACGTGACATCGAGCAGCTGCCATTTGCCGCCGATCAACACTGCATTCCAGGCGTGATTGGTTTTAGTAAAGGTTACGCCAATTTCTTTATAACTTGTTTTGGCAAACCCTTTTATCATTTTCGACTCTAAGCCGGCCAACGTACACATCGCTCTAAATAAAAAAGAGTAGTCGTAGCAAATCCCTTTTTTTCGTTCCAAAATACGCGTTATCAAGAATGTATCATCAAACAAGGGGTTGCTCAGATACGCAAGGCTATCCAACTCCTGGATATTGTATTTCTCGTAATCATAAGCGATGTTGTGGGCAATCCACACAAAGATGGAGCGCACCTTTTCAAGATCGGTATGAAAAGGTTTGGTCAGCGAATCCGTCAGTTGAGCCAGCGTCATCCTTTTCAATTCCACCGAACGTGCGAAACTGTCGATTTTGCTGAAATCCTGTGCATCCGAACAAAGCGGATAAAGCAAAATCAAAATTACCAAAATTGAAAGCCGGTATTTTTTCACGAGGTAAATGTAAAGAGGCTGTCTTACAAGTATCATTTTTCGACAGGATTGACATGATTGACATGATTTATTGACCTGTTTTGAAGTGAAATATCCTGTAAATCTTGTAAATCCTGTCAAGAAAGAAACTTGTGAGGCTGTCAAGTATCATTTTTCGACAGGATTGACATGATTGACATGATTTATTGACCTGTTTTGAAGTGAAATATCCTGTAAATCTTGTAAATCCTGTCAAGAAAGAAACTTGTGAGGCAACTTCATATGTTCGCAAACCGGAATCGCAGAAAGTCTACACCATCTTTTTGTTTTTAAACGCTTGTATTTTAAACTCATTTTGTTTTAAATTTGTGCAAAATCTGAACGGCGTGAGAAACAAACAACCAACAACCGATAACCAACAACGAATGCTGAAAGGGCGTGGCGCTCAAATCAACCCGCCATCGCCGTACGAAAAACTCGTGCGCGACACCGAGCCACTCGATTGGGCGCTTGTAGCCGACGACTGGGAAGACGGCATCCTTAAAACCGAATACCTCGAAACCCACCCCAAAACCATCCTCAACCGGGTGGAAAGTCCCGACATTCCGCTCGAATGGAGCATGAACCCTTACCAGGGCTGCGAACACGGCTGCATCTATTGTTATGCCCGCAATACGCATCCGTATTGGGGATTCAGCGCCGGGCTGGACTTTGAACGAAAAATCCTCGTGAAGCGCAATGCCGCCGAACTGCTTGAAAATGAGTTGAAAAAGAAAAACTGGAAAGCCGCGCCCGTCATGTTTGCCGGCAATACCGACGTGTACCAACCCGCCGAGCGCAAGTTCAGGATCACCCGGGCCTGCCTCGAAGTGTTTTGGAAATACCGCCACCCGGTCGGTATCATCACGAAAAACAACCTCGTGCTGCGCGACCTCGATATCCTGGAAAAACTTGCTTCCGAACGCCTCGTCAGCGTCGCCGTCAGCATCACTACCTTGAACGAAACGCTGCGCCAATTCCTCGAACCCCGCACTGCCACCGTAAAGCAACGCCTGCGCACGGTAGAGACACTTACGAAAGCGGGCATCCCCGTGTTTGTAATGATGGCGCCCATCATTCCCGGCCTGAACGACCATGAAATATTATCTCTCGTGAAAACCGTGGCCGATTGCGGCGCGCTCGGCGTCGGCCACACCATGGTGCGCCTCAACGGCGACGTCGGGGTCATTTTTGAAGACTGGATCCGCAAAACGATGCCCGATCGCGCCGACCGGGTGCTCAACAGGATCCGCGACACACACGGCGGCAGCCTCGAAGAAAAACGCTTCGGCCACCGGATGCGCGGAGCAGGGAATATCGCCTCCATCATCCACGACCAGTTCCGGGTGGCGAAGGAGAAATACCTGAAAGACAGGAAGATGCCGGGTTACAACCTCGAATTGCACGAGCAGCACAAGTCGCCGCAGTTGCGGCTGTTTTGATCATTGCAGGTATTACCGCACAACCGTCACATCCCCGGTCAACAACAAATCTTTCTCTATTCCGCAAAAAGCGAACTTCACCTTCACGTACCATACATACACCCCAGGGTTCATCTCATCTGCACGGAAAGCACCCTGCCAGCCCTGGTCCGGCTGTTCGGTGCCGAACAACTTGTTGCCCCAGCGGTCAAACACCTCGAACCGATATTCCAGGATCGTCAGGTCGGGCTGAAAAAACGGCTTGAATGTCGAGTTGTCGGGATCGTTGGATTCGGGTTTGATGACGTTCGGCACATAAGCATAATTGGTACCGGTCGGGATGTCTTCCCATTGGACAGTTGCTTCGCCGCGCACCGTTTCACAGCGATTGGTCACGTCCACCCACACCGGCCCTGCTGCGTCGACGAAGGTAAAATAGGTCGTGTCGCCGTTGAACCACTTGAATGTCAGGCCTTTCGACAACTCATTCGTCCCCACTTCGAGGCGGGTACCCGAATTGTCGCAGGGCAACACACCGTCTGTCAGGCCCACTTCGAGGCGCGGCAAGGCGGGTATTTCGGTGTTTTCATCAAAAATACAGCCGTTCGAGTCTTCCAGATAAACCGTGTAACCGCCCGCAGCCAGTGGGCCGAACAATACACTGTCCTGATAAGCCGTGCCGTCGAGCGAATAGCGGTATGGCGGCAAACCGCCCGCTGCGCCGGTTACTGTGAGGCTGCCGGTGGGCGAAGGGCCGCAGGAACTTTCCGGAAAAACACCGAAGACCACTTCGGGAAAGGAGGTTACGGTTACCGTCACCGTCGAGTCGCACCCTTCCGGCGTGGTGAAATGGAATTCCTGCGTCGTACCCGCCGCGAGTTCGGTACCGTTGTAGTTGTACGTCGTACCGGGACAAACCTCCGCCTCGAGCGTTTCAGCCGGCACGGAATACGCTGTGACCGTGACACTTACAGTCGAGTCGCAACCCCAGATATTGGCCAAAGTCACGTCGGTCGTCGTACCCGGCGCGAGTTGCAGGCCGTTGTAGGCGAATGTCTCGCCGGGACAAACGACGGTCGCCAGCGTCGAAAATTCAGGCGGGCCAAAACTGCCGACTGCTATTTCGATGATCGAGTCGCAACCCGACGAATTCTGATAGGTGAAAACGTGGGAGGAATTGACCGGTATCCACACGCCGTCGAACAGCAGCGAATCGCCTTCGCACGCTAAAACGTCGACAATGATGTGTTCAGTGGGCGATTGATCCACCGTCACGGTGACCGTCGAGTCACAACCGAGGTAGTTTTGTAAAACAAAATCCTGGCTTTGGCCGGCCGCCAACTGCGTGCCGTTGTAGTCGTAAAGCGCTCCTGGACAAACACTTACATTCAGAACAGCACCCGAAACCGGCAACGCGCTCACGGTAACCGTCACCGTAGAATCGCAGCCGAGGTAGTTCTGAAAAACAAAATCCTGGCTTTGACCCGCCGCCAATTGTGCGCCGTTGTAGTCGTACAGCGTTCCGGGACAAACGCTTGTATTCAATGTATTGGTTGAAACAGGCAGGGCATTCACGGTCACGGTCACGGTCGAATCGCAACCCAACTGGTTTTGAAAATGAAAATCCTGCGTTTGTCCTGCCGGCAAAAGAGTACCGTAGTAATCGTAGGTTTCGTTCGGACAAATACTCACGGCGAACGACGATGCGGAGGCATTCACCCCGAAAACATTCACCGTCACAATGGAATCGCAGCCCTGGAAATTTTGATAGACAAACTCCTGAGACTGTCCGGCCGAAAGTAGTGTACCGTTGTAGTCGTATACCTCACTCGGGCAAACGTTGACCAGCAGATCGGAACCCGTGGGCGGGCAGTATTTGATCAGCAAATCGGATTCTTCCTGTGCATCGCAGCCGGCAAGCGCCACCGGGTCCTGGCCGATGACAATGCTCCAGTCCGATGTCAGCAAGGTGGCGTCTACTTCCACTACATAATTGGTTGACAGAATGTTGGAGAACGCGAACCCGCCGTTCACAGCGGATTGTACCGATCCCACCGGGCTTCCGTTTTCCAGCAAATTCACGGCAATGCCCGACACCAGCGTATCGCCGGCATCCACCACGCCGTTGTTATTCACATCAGCCCACACCTGACCGTCGATGTTGCCAAAACCGTCGAACAAATTGAGCGTGAGCGGATCGCTTTGGTTGGAGCAACCGAACGCGTCGGTCAGTTCAGCGTAATAGGCGCCGCTTTGAGTTGCCACAAAACCGGGGCTGTTTGCCCCCGGTACGGGGTTTCCGTTAAAATACCATTGCCAGCTCACGATGTTGGGAATATTGGGCAAACAAAGCGTATCCGGACGACAGCGCGAATGGCAACCGCCGGGGATGGCAGCTACGTTCGGGCCGGGCAGGATGACCACTGAATTGCTCTTCGCCTCGCATCCAAATTCATTGATAACACGGATGTAAAACAAACCGGGCTCTACCGTCGTGAGGTTGGGGCCCGGCGCTCCGTTGTTCCAGATAAACTGCCAGTTGGCCGGTTGCGGGCCGCTGTAAGTCAGGACGTTTGCATTCCCGGCACAACTGCCGCCGGTTGCAATCGAAAAGCCGCCCGGATTGGGATTTACTGTCACAATAAATGGCTCGGTCGCCGAAGTGCAGCCGCTCGCAATATCTGTCACCGTCACAGTGTATGTGTGTATCCCGACGGATAAAAGGTTGTTGCGGTCGTCTGTGAAGAACAGCTCGTTGTCGAAGCCGTTGCCACCCGACCAGGAATAGTTGTAAGCGCCGTTTCCCTGTGCTATAAGGTGAACGTCCTCTCCCTCACAGGTGGCGAGCGAGGGATAAGAAGTACCGATGATTTGTCCCAGTTCATTCTCCAGCAGCGCCTTGATGAGCGCGTCGGGGCCGGGCGTTATCTCCACATTCACCGGCGGCGGCGAGAAAGTACACCCGTTCGCGTCGGTGAGCGTGACGGAATAGGAGCCTTCCTCATCAGTGGTGAAGACCTGGGTGGTCGTCATGCTGTCCGACCAGAGGTAGGAAACGGCGCCGGGCGGAGCGGTGAACGTGATCGTCGCCCCTTCACATATCGGCGCCGGACTTGCGGGTGCGATATTGCCCGAAAGACCGTTTGGCACAATGGAAATGATCTGGGTTTCCGTCGCTGTGCAGCCGTAAGCATTGGAGGAAGTAGTATTGACGGCATAGTTCCCTGGCGCAGTGAAATTGTGATAGGCCGGGTTGCCGGTAGCGTCGTTGGCGGCACCGGAGGAAAGGTCGCCGAAATTCCAGACAACCTGCGTCATTTCAGGTGTGAGGTTGGCGATGAATTCGAGGGCATTGCCGGCACAATTTTGCGCAGGCAACGCAAATGTTGCAGGAGCAGCGCCTGGAATAATCAAGGTCTGGCTTGTCGTTGCCGTGCAGCCGGTGTTGGCAGTGATCGTCAGTGTCACAACGGGATTACCCGATGTAGTGTAATTGTGCGCCGGGTTCCGAATATCCGATACGTTGCCTGCGCCGCTGGGAGGGTCGTCGAAAACCCAGTCCCAATCCGTGATGCCGTTGCCGGGCAGGAAGGTGCTGGCATCCTGGAAAATAGTCGCCTGGCCGGCACAATCGGTCGCGGCACTGAATTGGGCCGCCGCCGCTACTTTGACCGAATCAATAACGACACACATGGAGCCGTCCGTCAAAGTGACCCTCAGAATTGCCAGGTACTTGCCGGCATTTGGGAAATTAAAACCCGGATTTTCTACCGACGCAGTTCCGACCACCCCGCTACCGGAAACACCAAAGGTCCACTGCGCCGATCCGGACAGGTATTGCGGCCCCGGAATCAATTGAAAATCAAATGAATCACAGACTGCCGTTGCATTGGCTGTAAAGTCGACGCTGCCGGGCGGACAAAGCGGAAAACCTGTTCCGGGTAAACCGCCGCCACCACCGCCCCCGCCGCAGTAATTGAACGTTATGATCGGCCCTGCCGTAGCGGTGCATCCGTTGGCATTGGTAACCTGCACTGTAAAATTGCCGTATTGATTGGTCGAGTATGTTGTTGTATTACCCCCTACCGGCGCGCCGTCCTGAAACCATTGGTACGTAAAATTGCCGTCGGCATTGGCAAGTGCCGTCAGGGTGACAAAACTCCCATTGTTGCAAAACCCGGTCGGGTCGGCGGTAGTGATGCTGACATTGGGCGCAGGGTTCTGATTCACGGTAAATTCTCCGACACCGGGACAACCGTTGGCATCTTGCACGTGTACCGCGTAACTGCCCGGGGTGAGGGTGGTTGTTGCGGCTGTCGACAATTCGGTTCCGGCCGCATCGCGCCAGGAGTAAGCCGAATAGGTCGTGGTGGTTTGTACGGGCGAAGTCTGCCCGGGACAAACGTCGGCAGTATACTGCACCATCGGATCGGGCGGAGCATTGACGGTGACGGGCAGGAAAGACATTTGATTGCACACATCTACCGAAACGACGTGGCCGCCCGCTTCTGTCCAAAAGATTTCGACGCTGTTCGTGCCTTGCCCGGATGAGACGGCGCCTGCCGTGGGCGGCGATATTGTCCACTGAATATCAACATTTTGAAGTGCGACCATCGAGTAACCCGCAGTCGCGTCTTCGCACACTACCTGGCTGCCGTTGAGAAATATGAGGCCGATGCCCTGCACCGTCAGCAAGGCGGTATCCGAGGTGCAGTTGAGGCCGTTGGTGGAGACCTGCGCAACCGAAATCCAGCGCGGATTGGTATTGCCCCAGGTGACGTTGATTTTACTTCCAAATGATACGACCGGCGCGCCGGCGCCGTTTTGTATCATCCAGCGCAGGTTGTTGGTGGGCAACACGCCCGTCGCTTCGTAGGTGTACGTGGTACCGGGACAAATGTTTTTTTCACCCAAAATACCTGCGGGCCGGGCTGGCAGCGGCGCCACATTGACGGCCCAATCGGCCTGGCCGGAACAAGTCAGTGCCGGGTTGTCGGGTACAGCCAATAAGCGATAGATGCCTGCACCGCTTAAAAACGGCACACTTACGGTTGCGGAAGGCGCTGCAGAAGTCCAGGAGATGGAGCCGTCGGGCGCATAAAGCGTCCAGTTGCAGGCGATATTCAGGAAATTATAACTCAGTTTGGAAGAAAAATTGCCGCTCGCGCCCGCACAGAGTTCTACAGGGCCATTCAGAAAAAAGGGTGATAATACCTTTACGCCCAGCGAATCCTTGCCGCCGCATCCGAGATAACAGTTGTCGTATTCCACAGTCAACCAGTATGTTGTGATCGCATTCGGCACGTCGGTCCACTCCACGGTGACGCGGTTGGTGCCTTGCCCTTCGGTGATCGTGCCGCCGCCCGAAAGCGTCCAAACGAAATTCGTGCCGCCATAAGGTTCGATGCTATACACTTCCACAGCGGCAGGGCACACCTGGTCTTCTCCGCGAATCTTGGCATCGTCGGAAATGACCGGAATATGGATGTTTGCCGGGTTGGGGCACACGTTGCCGGCACACGGCTGCGCGCCAAGCGTAATGACGCCGTCCGGTCCGGCATTCCATTGCACGGTAATGCTGTCGACAGTCGAAGTGCCGCCGTTCAGTATGGTTCCGTTGGGCGAAACCGACCAGGCGAATGGCGGACAGGCGTTGGATGCCGTGTATGTGACCGTTTCGCCGGGGCAAATCGTGCCCACGCAATCGAGGGAGGGCGCCACGGCGTCGAGCACTTCCACGTTCAGGGTGGTGGTGTCGGCGCAAAGGCAATCGCTGCGTGCGATCAGGCGCACGGTATAATTACCCGGATTCTGGAAAACGTGTTGCGGATCAATTTCAAGGGAAGCGGAAAAGTCGTCGCTGAAAAACCACTCGTAACTGTCGGCGCCGGTGCTCTGATTGTCAAAATACACCGTCTGGCCTTTGCAAATCTGCACCGTATTGCCTGCAGGCGCAGGGTCGGCAACAAACTTGGCAACGGGTTCTGCGATCACCGTCACGCAAAGCGCATCTTCACCGGCACAACCATAGATACCGTTGGAAATCACCACCACCGAACCCACGCCCGGCGGCCCCCAGGTGACGGAGACGGAATTGTTGAAGGGCGGATTCACCGTGTAACTGCTTGCACCCGATACCTGCCAGGAGAGGCCGGTTTGAGAGCCGCCCGGAGGACTGGTGGTGGTAATCGAGTAGGTAACGGTTGTATTGGGGCAAACTTTTTCACAGGCATTGTCGTCGCTGCTTTGCAGGCTGTCGAAGTTGCAGGGAGCCGGGTTGGAGGAAATGATGTCCATAGGCAGGTATGACAGTACGTTGACTGTATGGGTATCTGTTATGGCGATACCATTGGCAGTAGCTACTGTGACCGAGACGATGTAAGTTCCCTGAGCCGGCGGCGGACAGTACACGAGTTTATCGAAGCTGGAAACATCAGGAGTGCCGTTTATCGACCAGGACACCGTATATTGTATCTGTGGCGACCCGTTGTTCACCAGCACATAAAAAGTATCGCACTGGCCGACACACATGACCGTGGGGCCGACGATTTCGGCGGTTAAGTTTGTTTGCGCAGCGGCTTTTGAAAGAAAAAAAAGGTTGAAAAGGAGTAATACAACGGGCAGGAATCGGCTTTTCATGTTTCGGAAATTTTGTTCAAGGAAGAAGATTAAGGGAAAACATTTGGCGATGAAGATACGTGTGCGCTCAGGATTGCTGCAACAAAGAGCGGGCATTTTTCAGAATTGAGCAAAAGCGACAAACAAAAAAGCCATTCCGGGTGAGGCGGAATGGCTGTGCAAACGATTATGAAGATGTCCGGGTATCAATTGATTATTATTTTACCCCTGCTCCGGATCTGACCGCTATCGTCTTGTATTTCAAAAAAGTACAGACCTGCGGAGCGGTTTTTTAATGGAAAATCAAAGGTGTTTCCTGAAAAAACGATCTCCTGCACGGTACGCCTGCTCTGATCGAATACCCTGAAAACAGCAGTGCCGGGCAATGCCTCCGGCAGTGTAACAATTGCGCGCTGCCGGAATGGATTGGGCGATACGATTGCCTGTAAAAGACCCGGGACAGGCGGATTCTCAATCGAAACGGTGTAGAAGTCCTTGCTGACTGTATGAAAAGTCGTGTTGGTGATGACCGGCGCATTGTAATCGAAGAAAATAGCCGCTGCGTTTTCGATGATCGTACCCAAGGGCACGTCAGCACGTTGAGCGATGCGAAACTGGATAAAACCGTGGGAGGCGGGTTCGTTCACGTTGCTGTCGGGCAGCATAATTTGATCGAAGTGGAATGCCAGCGCTCCGGAGCCCGACAGTTCCCAGGTGAACGGGTGTGAAGCAGCGCCGGGGCGCACGGTGGCCGGGTCGAGCCAGGCCGACAAGGTATCCCGGATCGTCACCGTGAAAGCGGTATCGGTCCCGGTATTCTGAAACCGGATCAGGTAAGTGATGTCCGCGCCGGGTTCAATCGAGTGCTGGGTTCCATAACCAACCGGGAAGCCCTGTTTGTCGTTCGGATCGTAACTCCCCAAGACCTCGCGGCATTCGATATCTGTGAACGGGCCGGCGTCGTCGAGCGGAAATTGGTTCGCATAACCAAAACTCAAAGGCGGGTTGCCGCAGCCTTCGACAAATGCCGAAGGCATGGATTGGAGCGGATAACCCGGCTCCTGCTCCGCCTCGAGGCGTTGAACGGAACCATTCGCATCGCGCATGATGACCTGTTCTTCGAGTGGCGCAAGGTCAAAACTGCCCTGCATCAGTACCACGAGGTCTTCTGTAATAATATAGTCCAGGGTTTGAGTCGGAGCCGGGCCTGCGTTGAGCAGGCGAAATTCCACGGCGGTATCGGCAAGGCACCTGGCCGACACCGCCACCCGGGCGCCCGACCAATTCTGCGTTTCGTAACATATCGTATCTGGGAAGATACTCGCTTCCACGCACAGGGTCTGCCCAAGCACGGTGGAGTCGCAATCGACGTTTACTTTGAATTGAAGTGTCCCGCATTCACCCCAACCCACGGTACCGATATCAAAAAACAAGGTGTCGCCGGATTGTACGGGAACGATCGGCGTGGCAGATAAAAAATCGAGTTCAGGCGGCAGCACGATTTCAATATAGGTATCGAAAGCGGCGGCAGTGCCCTGATTGCACCACGACACATAATATTGGCCGTCAAAGCATCTGCGTAAAAAAGGAGTGCCGATAGATACGTCGAGCAAAGAGCAAAGCACGGAGTCCTGCACCGGGAAATCCAAATTGACGGTATCGGGAGGGGTACTCAAATCAACGGCATATTGCGTATTGCAAGGTTCCCACAAGGGACCCGGCGGATGGATTTCGAGGGTGTAGTTGCCGATATTGACGTTTAGTTCGTAGTAACCCGTGTCGTTGGTGGTAGTATAATATTCCTGGCCGCTGGTTTCGGTGGCGACGATAGTCCAGTTTTTCAAAGGAGGCTCATTAGCGCCGACCTGGCAGTCGTGGTTTTGATCGAAGCGGGCCTTGCCGGTGATGAAGTTGGGGTAGATGTTGCCGTTGGCGTCGGATTTGATCAGCACGCCCCTGAAACCAATGTGTCCTGTCAACACAAGACCACCGTCAGGCGTGGCATGTACATCCCGGCCGGCGCCCCAGGCATTATTGATGGAAAATGTATTGTAATCCCAATTATCGGGAGTTCCGAGGTTGATCGACAGTGAAATCCCCCCTGGCAATAAAGTTTCACCGGTGAAAGCATAACCATCATTGGCACTTTCGCTAAGGCCAAAAACTAAAACGGATGTACTGGTACTCCACAATGAATCGCCGTTGGAATTGGCTGCGAAAATATTGGAACCTGAAGAAGAATTATTGTGATTGGAAAAAATGTACCTGCCCTGGGCATTTTGCAAGATTCGTCCGAACAAATCAAGGTCGCCGGCCTTGTACACCCGCTCCCACTCGATATCGCCGTTTGCATTTGCCTTTATTAATTTTGGAAACCGCCCACCGGTACTGTCGTAAGACACCATCATACAAAGACCGCCGTCCTCGGAGGCTGTCATGTCGTACAGGAAACCTAAATAGGTTGTTGCGTGCGTTTTTTCCCAAACGATATCCCCCTGCCAGTTGAGTCCGAACAATTTGTAAGTGCTCCCGCTCACCCGGTTCGAGACCAAAAAACCATTGTCTGTCATTACCACCCTTGCAAAACCCGGAAAGTCATGCCGGACAAGTTGGTTGCCTTGTTGGTCAAATAGCAGGAAACTGTTCGGTGCACCCATCGCATCGATATAATTGCCTAATGCATAATTGCCATTGGGTGATGCGTAAATATCTGCCTGCACATCCGAATCGAGATTGGATATCTCGCGCATCCATTGCGCCTCACCCAAGGGGTCTGTTTTTACAAGCCACTTTTTCGCCACATTGTCGGAACCATAAAAAAGAAAACCGCCATCGGGCGTGACAGTGACCGTAATGATCTCGCTGATGTACTCGCCGGAACCGGGCAAATCGTAGGTACGCAAATAACCCTGCGCCCAGCCGTTCGCAGCGATTGATGAAAGATGGATTAAAAAAAAGAGTCGAATACTTTTCATGGACATCAATTTTTGATTGTTCGAAGACCGGGATTCGGATGACTGGGAAACGGGGTATTTTTCCTAAACCCATTATTACATTGACAAAAGTCCTGTACCGCCGGCTGGCGGGCAAACACAATTTTTTTCATTTGTCAAGGTAAATTTTAAAATAAGTAGGCTAAATTTTTGATAATGTGTATTAAATATTTACCGGAAGAAAATTTCAAAAAATTCCGGAACTGTATTTTCCACCATTTAAGGGTATTCACTCATGCAAAATACTCCGCTTTTACAAGCCCTCCAAGCGCTCGGCAAACGCGAACGCGCCGACCTGTGCCGATGGGTCCAGTCGCCTTTCGTCAACCGGCGCCCGGAAGTAATACGCCTGTGCGAATGTCTGTGTCAATGGCTCGACAAAGACGTGGAAGAAAACTACCGCAAAACGACACTCTGGTCACAGATTTTCCCCTCCCAAACTTACAATGACGCAACGATGCGGTACGTCATGTCTTTTCTTTTTCAGGCAACCAAGCAATGGATCGCTTACCGTGAATGGGTGCAGGACGATATTGCAGTCAGGCTGCATCTGATGCGGGGATTGCGAAAAAAGGGATTGGTGAAAGTATTCGACAAAGAATTTAAAAGTGTGCCGCCGGATCATTCAGGTCGCCAAAGCGTTGATTTTCATTTAATTCAATACCAGATTCGATTCGAATGCTGGGAAGCGGATCACCGCGCAGGGCAAGCGCAGACAGGCCAGCTGCAATCGGCCAGTACTTCATTCGGCGCATTCGTGGTATCGAGCGCATTGCGGCATGGATGCGCGGCACTGGACAAGTCGCAGACAGAATTTTCACCCGAATTATTTGATTTTTTACCGGAAGCACTGGCCGCCGCGGAAGCCGGACGATATGGCGACATTCCTGCTGTGCAGGTGTATTTTCAATGTTTCAGGCTGATGCAAAGCGGAGGCGAACAGTATTTCCATGCGTTGAAGAGGCTGCTGGAGCAACACACCGGTTTGTTTCCGCCGGAGGAGATCCGCGATGTGTATATGGTCGCCATTAATTTTTGCATCCGGCGGCTCAATACGGGCGAGAAAGCGTTTGTACAGGAGGCATTCGATCTGTATCGCAGCGGCCTGGAACGCAGCATCATACTCGACAACGGCATTTTGCCGAAAGCCACCTATCAAAATATCATGTTGCTTGCCCTGGCGCTCGACGAATGGCAGTGGGCGCGTCAGTTCCTGGAAGATTACCGCACCGCCCTGGCCATCGGCGAGCGACACAATGCTTACCATTTCAATCTCGCCTTGTGGCATTTTCGGAAAAATGAATACGCTCCGGCACAGGAAATCCTGCGGCGGGTTGAGTTCCGCGACGTGCATTACAACCTCGACGCCCGTCGCATGTTGGTACGCATGTACTTCGATACGGGTGAAATAGCGGCGTTGGATTCGTTGCTCCACAGTTTCAGGATATACCTGCAACGACACCGCAGCATCGGTTATCACTGCGAATTGAATTTCAACTTCGTGCGTTGTGTGCAAAACCTGCTTCAACTCGAACCCGGCGACGACGGGGCGAAGATGAAATTGCACCTTAAAATACGGAATGAAAAATATGTAGCCGAACGGGAATGGTTGTTGGACAAGACCGGAGCCGGCATGGTCAATTCAATTTGAACGGCGCCACCATTTTAAATTCCGGAATAGTCACCTCGAACAAAGATTCGTCGTCATGGCGCTTCATCAGATAAGTGCCGTGCATTTTGCCGATTTCGTTATCCAGGTTACAGAAAGAGGCATACTCGTGGCTATCGCCCGGGTGCATCACGGGCTGCTGGCCGATCACGCCTTCCCCTTCCACTTCGCGCAAGCGTCCGTCGGCATCCTGGATCACCCAATGACGGCGCAGTAGTTGCACAGTGTAGGGGCTGCCGTTTTCAATTACAATGTGATAGCCGAAGATAAACTTCTGCTCGCGCGGATTAGAATGTGCGGGCAGGTATTGCGTTTCCACGCTGACCGTAATACCGTTGGTCGTTAAGGTTTCCATACCGGGATGTGTTTGCTCCTCAAAAGCGATTTTATTCTTAAAAATAACATCACGGGCAAAGATGTTCAAAAAAAACAGAGCCATGCAACATCTGGTGCGATGAAATCTTTTTTTGCAGCCTGTTTTCATGACAAAAAATCAACATGGTTTAATTTTTGACTTATACCGCCAACATTTAATCCCGCCCTCGGAAGCATTTGATTATCAAAAAATTCATGTCATGAACCGCTTGCTCCAAACCCTTCTGTTTTCAGGTTTGTTCCTTCTTTTGCTCGCTCCCGGCTGCTCGGAAAAGAAAATAATTCAAAGCCGGTATTCTTTTGAAAAAACCGTGGTGGCCGAATCGCTCAGCGAGCCGGTGCAAATGGCCGAATTGCCGACCGGTAAAATCGTTTTTATCGAACGTTACGGCGCCATTAAACTTTTCGACCCCGCCACTGGCGCACTCACCCTTGCTTCCGAATTACCGGTGGTACACCCGCCCGAAGAGGGACTGCTCGGATTGGCGGTCGATCCCAACTGGGCCCAAAACCACTTTATATATCTGTATTACTCACCGGTGAGCGACGAGGTGGTCAATCAGTTGTCACGTTTCGTTTTTGATGAAAATACCGGCCTCGACTTCGAGTCGGAAAAAGTACTGATCAAAATACCGGTGCAGCGCCAGGAATGTTGCCACTCCGGCGGCGGTCTTCAATTCGGCGCCGACAGTTGCCTGTACATCGCGGTGGGTGACAACACCAATGCCACCGACGACTACGCCGTGATCGACGAGCGTCCGGGACGCGGCCCCTGGGATGCGCAAAAATCTGCGGCCAACTCTATGGATCTGCGCGGTAAAATCCTCAGGATCAAACCCATGCCCGATGGTTCTTACATCTGCCCTGCAGGGAATTTGTTTACGGATAAGGATATGCATGTAAGCCCCCCCCTGCCCCCCCAAGGGGGGGAGAACGGCATGCGCAATGCCTCCGGGGTTCTTCCCAATGGAAAAGGCAGCGCGAATCTCCCCCCTGTGGGGGGGCAGGGGGGGGCTGGTCGGCCCGAAATCTACGTCATGGGATGCCGCAATCCTTTCCGGATTTCCCTCGACGCCCGGCGCAAACTCCTCTTTTGGGCGGATGTAGGTCCCGATGCCAGCGAACCCGATACCGCCCGCGGCCCGGCCGCTTATGATGAGATCAATTGCGCTCCGGCAGCCGGCAACTACGGTTGGCCCTATTTTATCGCCGACAACAAAGCCTACCGCGACTACGACCACGCCACCCAAAAAGCCGGCGCCTGGTTCGACCCGCAACACCCCTTCAACGACAGCCCGAACAACACCGGCATGCGCGACCTGCCGCCTGCCAAACCCGCCCTGATTTGGTACCCCTACGGTCCTTCGGAGGAATTTCCCCTGCTCGACGAATATGAAGGAGAAGGCGGCCGCTGCGCTATGGTCGGCCCGATGTACTATGCAGACCAATATCCGGAAGCGACACGCCTGCCCGACCACTACGACGGCAAGTTTTTTATCTATGATTGGATGCGACACTGGATCATGGCCGTCAGCCTCGACAGCGCAGGCAACTATGCGGGCATGGAGCGATTCGCCGCCGATGTGCAACTGACGAGCCCGGTCGATATGCTGATCGACCGCAACGGCGTGATGTGGGTACTCGAATACGGTACCGGACGGTACACGCCCAACCCCGACGCCCGCCTGGTTCGCATCGACTTATTGCGCGAAAACCGCGCCCCGGTGCCCGTACTGGAAGCAGACAGAACCGCGGGCGCAGCCCCGCTCAACGTCCGGTTTTCATTTTCAAAAACGAGCGATCCGGATGGCGATGCGCTTACCTACGAAATCGATTTTGGCGATGGCTCCGAACGATGGACGGCCGACAACGGACAGTCGACAGCGGACGGGAATGAAGCGGTCTCTACCGCAAAAAGTGATGTAAAAGGCGAGGAGCCGGATTCTTCCTCCACCCTCCACCCTCTACCCTCTACCCTCTACCATACATTTGAAAGTACGGGTATTTATGAAGTGACCCTGAAAGCAACCGATGCTCAAGGCAAATCGGATACAACAAAAATATTGATCCGCGTCGGCAACGAACCGCCGCTCGTGATGTGGGACCTCGCCGGAAAAAACCGCAGTTTTTACCAACCGGGTGAGGTACTGAATTACAAAATTGTCGTGGACGACATGGAGGAAGGCACTTTGGCCAACACCGGCATCGCCCCGGCTGCGGTATCCACGACGGTGGATTATCTTGAAACCGGCTTCGATATGTCGCGTATGGCTCAGTTGCATCAAAATACCGGCAAACAGGAAGAGTTTGCCAAAGGCAAAACGCTCATCGACCGCAGCGACTGTAAAACCTGCCATGCCTACGACCGGCTCGTGAATGGCCCCGCTTACCAGGCCATTGCAGAACGTTACCGGAACAATCCTTCGGTCGCGGGCAAACTGGCACGCAAGATCATGAATGGCGGCGGCGGCAGTTGGGGGACAACGGTCATGACGCCGCACCCGCAACTTTCCGAAACGGACGCCAACGAAATCGTGCGCTGGATCCTGTCGATCGGTGCGGCACCCAAACCAAAACAATCGCTGCCGGTCGCGGGAAAATATGCCCTTCAGCCGAAAAGCGCCGCACCCGGCACATTCATCCTGCGGGCAGCTTACCGGGACAAAGGCGCCAAAGGCCAGCCCCCGCTCGAAAGCAATGCGACCCTCATCCTGCGTCCTGCGTTCCAGCAAGCCGAACAAGCGGACAGCATTTCGAAGGGTGTAACTATTTATCATCCCTCCGACAACGATGTGTCGGCGCTGAACAACTTGGTTAATAATTCTTTTTTCTGTTTCAAATACGCCGATCTGACCGGCCTTCATTCCATTACGCTGCGCGTTGGTATGGGCGACCGGCTGAACCCGTTCGCCGGTGGTCGTATCGAACTCCGGCTGGATTCGCCGACAGGGCCATTAGCAGGGCAATCGGAAATCCCGGTAACGAACGCGACGGAAAAAATGGAATTCTGGGATAGGACGCTGACCATTTCGACAACGGCCGACGGGCAATTCCACGACTTGTATTTTGTTTTTAAAAATGAAAACAACCCCTTGCAGTCGATTGCGGCTGTGGATTGGATACGGTTCAATGCAGGAACTCAAATTCGTTGAAGCCGTCGAAGCAGATCATCCTTAAAACTGGCGCCAAGGGGTAATTGCTCCTGCCCGACTTGTACTTTATTGGCTGCCAGGTCGACGTTTTTGACACCGTCGAGCCGCACGATGAAACTGCGGTGAACTTGAAGGAAGGAGGGAAGTTTCAACTTTTCACTGATTTTATTGAGCGAGGTCTTGATTACAAAACGCCTGCGGGGGGTGTGCAGGTAGCAATAGTTGCCGTCGGCTTGTGCAAACATGATTTCGCCGATTTCCACGCGCTCCGTACGGCCTTTGAATTTTAAAAAGATAAATTCCGGGGTTGCAACCTCCTTTTTTGCATGCTGTTCCAATGCTTTGCCGGTATGCAGGTGAAAACTGTTTTTTTGCAAAGTTGTCCTGATAACGCTGCGCAATGTGAACTCGTTCACCGGTTTTACAAGGTATGCTGCAAGAGCGGTATCACTGGCTTTTTCATACGTGGAAAGGTCGTCATTGGCAGTCAGAAAAATAATGGGCGTGCCGAATTGTCGTATAAGTTCGCCCGCCAGATCGATGCCTGTCATCGTCCCGGCAAGCTGAATATCGAGCAATGCAAGATCGAAATGGGTGTTTTGCGCAATTTCCAAAGCCTGTTCGCCGGATGCTGCGATCCGATAGCCGAAATCCAGTTTTTCGAGCAACATTTCCAGCGACAGCTGATAGGCAGGATCGTCTTCAACAATCAAAAGCCGGGGTGTTTTCATGAAGCGAAAATAAGGAATTAATCTGTTTTGACAGGAAATATGATCCGGGCAAGCGTTCCCGCCCCCGGGTTACTCCTGAATTCAATTTGAGCGCCGTTTTGTATCACCAAATCCCTGCATACCGACAACCCAAGACCCGTTCCGCGCTCACCGCCGGTACCACTCCGGCTTTCCTGCGGTTTACCGCTGTTGATTTGGGCCAGCAAATCCTCATCCATACCGATACCGGAATCGCTGACTTCGATGATGACCTGCTCCTGACCGGACTGTTTTGCCGTAAAGGATACGTTGCCGCCAACAGGGGTGAATTTCATGGCGTTGTGCAGCAAGTTTCGAAGAATGATAGATACTGCATTGGGGTCGGCAAACAGATACAACGGCGTCTGCTCGTCGATGTAATAATGGATATTTTTCAATTCTGCCAATTGGCCGGCTTGCCGGAACAGTTCGTTTGTAACTTGTTGCAATTCAAATCGCTGCGGGCGATGAACCTGTCGCCCTGATTGCAATTTCCCCCAACTGAGCAGTGTCTCCAATATCTCCCGGACGTTGGCAATTGTCTGGCCGAAATGATCGGAAAGCGTTTTAAGCCGGCCGGTTTCGCCTTTTTTCACAAGGTAATCCACTTTTTCTGAAAAATCCTGCAACTGCATAACAGGGCCGCGCATTTCGTGCCCGAGAATGGCAAAAATCTGATCCTTGGTACTGTTGAGTTTTTCAAGTTCCACTTTTTGCGCTTCGATATGGGCGGTGCGGTCTGCTACCTGACGCTCCAACTGCGCTTTTGCACGGCGAAGTTGCCGGGTTCGCAATCGGATGAGCCCGAAAAAAAGCCCGCCGGCCAAAAGTGTCATAAAAACCCAAAAAGCCGGTTTCATGTAATACGGCGCAGGCACGGTTACAGGGATGACCAGTTCGCGGATCGATACGGCGCCGTCGCTGCCAATGCCGCCGATCCGGAGTTTGTAGGAACCGTAAGGAAGGCTGTTGAGGCGCAGGTAACTTTCGTGGATGTATTGCCGGTCGGTGGAAACACCTTCCAGTTGCCAGTAATACCGGTTGCCCGGGGGATTGAACAGGTCGAGCAGGGAAAATTCGATCAGCATATTATTCTCAGAATAGGGGAGACTGATTTCGCCGTTTTTGTTGAACGCAGCCAGCAAATCCTGTAACCGGCCGGTGACGGGGTCGAGGCGCTGGATGTTCCAGATGCTCAGCGGGATGTCGCGGGTCCGGTTGACCGGCAATTTCTCGGGATAAAATGTAATCAGCCCCTCGATGCCGCCGAAAATCATACGTCCGTCGGGCATTTTAAGGTGCGAAGCGAAATTGAATTCGTTATCGGGGAGGCCGTCACGGGCGGTAAAAACCTGTACGGTTTGTTTTTTTTTGTCAAAAACATTCAATCCGGCATTGGTACTCATCCAGAGCAGGCCGCTTTGGTCTTCATAAATGGTATAAACAGTATTATTCGACAATCCCTGGGCAGTCGTGAATCGTGTTACGCTGTTTTTTTGCCGGTCCCAACGGATCATACCGCCGCCGCGTGTAGACACCCAGAAAATACCATCCCCGTCGATGTAAACGTGGTAAATGTTTTCGCTGGAAAATTGCTCGAAGGCTCGCACGCTATCCAACCCTGCAGGTTTGAGATACAAACCCCGGCTGGTAACAATCCAGAGCCCCTCCTTATTTTCAAGAAACTGACGTACGTTGAGCATCGCGTCGGACGCCCCTTTGTATGCATGAAACGGCGCCCATTCCAACAAGGTGTCCCGCTGTTCGTCGAGCCAAAGGAGGCCTTTTTCAGTGCCGACCCACAGGCGTTTCTGAACATCCCGGTAGCACGACAGCCCTGCATAAATTTCGTATCTGCTATCCTCAGGAGGAAAAAAATAGCGATGCGTGCGTTGGGTTTTCATGTCATATCGCACGAGGCTGAACTCGTGGACGGCCATCCAGAGATAAGGCGATTCGTACAATATCCCGACAGCAGAAAACTTCATGGCGGGGATATCAGTCCAGGTACCGGGCTGATTCAGGTCGATCAATTTCAACCCTTTATAAGTAGCTGTCACAACACGGTGATCGTCGAGTGCCGCTATTCCCCGTGTACTGATGTTCTGTCCTTGCAAGAAGGGTAAAAAGTGATTTTCAACGATACTGATCACCACAATCCCTCGGCTTGTCGATATCCAGGCCAGGTTATTCAGGTCGAAATACAGCCGGATAATGGAATACTGGTCGATTTCATGGCCGTTTTTTTCAAGAATATCCCGCAGGTTTAACCCGGCAACTTTTCGACCCGACGATGACTCGACAATATCTATGGCACCGTTTCTGTGCAGCCAGAGCCGTTGTTGCCGGTCAACTTTCACCGAAGAATAACCAGATAAATCCACGAGCGCACCGTTCGGCGCCTGGTAAGCCGCCTGTGGTGGTTGCCCCCATTTTTTAAACCACAATCGATAAAGACCCGCAGAAACACTTCTGCCGATCATAAAAACGCCCTCCGGCAAGTGACTTGCAATCTCAACCTGGGGAATTTCAAAGGTGTCGCAATGCTCCGAAAGCCCTGAATTATAGCGAATTGCACACCAGTTCCGATTCCCGAGCAACCAAACGGTCGAATCCCGGGGGTTGATAATATCTGTTATCTTTAATGACGCTTTTGAACGGATTTGCCTGAATTGACCGTCAAATTGAAAAGTCTCTCCCTTTTTGGTATGAAACAGGATAGATTGATGCCGGCCGGCCCTGAAAAAAGAAACGTCTTTCAGGTCAAACGGGCTTTCCGGGAAGGCAGATTCATAAGATTGTACCTGTTGGGTCACCGGATCAATGATGTCGATGTGATAACCAGCCTGTGCGTTGATCGCCCAGATACGACCGCCCACACACATCAATGATGAATTATAAGAGCGAAGGTTGTGCGTAGCCTTTGTGAAGGTCCGAAAACGATATCCGTCGTATTGTTGAATACCTTCCGAAGTGGAAACCCAGATGTACCCATTGTTGTCTTGTTGTACGGAGAAAACAGCGCTGCCTGCCAACCCATCCGCAGGCGTAAGCGTCCGGTACTGTAGTAAATGAGATTGGGCAAGCAGTTGTGGCGGACAGCCCCACAACAGAAAAAAAAAGGCAAGATTTCTACTCAGGTCGATAAAGGCAGATATTTTCATTCGCCGGCGGAGTGCATTTCGCCTGCAATGTTAGACCTGCCGTCCGAATATTTGGACAAATCAGGCGTATAAATTAACGAGGGCAGCCTTCCGGCTACCCTTGTCACCTTACTCGAGCTGAATATTTTTTACAATGGTTTTCTGAAAAATTGGCGGACATCACGTGGGAACTATTGATATCCGCCGTTATACAGGAAATCAGATGTCAATTTTACGCCCGGTATTTTAGAGAGGGTGTTTGTTCAAAAAGGCTTTTTGGACTTGAGAATGCTTGTTTTGTAATTTTGCAGTACAAAGAAAATGCATTGGTCGCGCATGCCGGTTGCCTTACCGACGCTTTGGTTACGAGACGGGCGATTGGTTCGACAAATAGACAAATTCGGGTGACGAAACAAATTTCGTCACCGGGGTTCCTTCTGTTATTTCTTTTGGATTCGATTGCGTCCGCGGCAATCCGGCCGGCATTTACCAGAGCGACGCGTTAGTAAGCGATAAAATAATAATTCAACTTCCGGTAGTAGTGCCGGGTGAATTCCTCCCGTGTCAGCGGCGGCCGGTCGTTCAAAAAGCGGTGCATCAGCGATACCCGCAGCCCGCATTGCGCGAACAGGTCGAATACCTGTTCGGGCGTGGCGCCATACAGTTCGGAAGCGCCGAGACCGTGTTCGAAGATGACGACCGGCTTGCAACGGGTGAGTGTTTCCACGGCGCCGCGCAACACAAGTATCTCTCCCCCTTCCACGTCGATTTTTACCAGATCAACCGGTACATCCGGAGGCAGAAAGTCGTCGAGACGCTCCGTACGAACCGTAATGAGGGTATCCTGCTCGTTCGGATGGTCGTAGTTGCGTTTGAGCAAGCCGCTGTAGGAAGGATTGCTGACGACATAGTTGAAACTGGAAGCCCCTTTTTTGTCGGATAATGCAATGTCGAGGATCCGGCAGTTGGTATAACCGGCGTATTTTTTCACCAGTCCATCGTACATGTCGGGGATCGGCTCGAAACCATAGTGTGTCCCCTGCGGCGCATAGTGCAGGAACAAATCCATTATTTCTCCCTTATGACAGCCCACATCGAGGCAAGTGCTGTCGGGTTTGCATACTTTTCTGATGACTCGGCGGGTTTGCCGGTCGTAGCGCTGATTCCGGGTAAATGCAATGGGCAGGGATTTCAGGAATCGCTTGACCGCCGCTTTCAAACTTTTGTACATTTCGCGGCAAAAGTAGGCACAACGCTGTTTTTACAGTAACAGAAGCGCCGATTTCACAAATCAGCTATTCAATTCCTTATTCCGGCGCCTGCGTATATTTTTGCACAGCATAAACATTCCCCGCAATGAAAGAAATCCGGCACATCGTCGAAGCATACGATCGAATTGATTTTTCCAAAAACAAAGCCGCGCTCGCTACGGTTGCCCGCGTGGAAGGCTCGTCGTACCGGCGCACCGGGGCGCGTATGCTGGTGCTCGACAACGGCACTTACCTCGGCGGCATCAGCGGCGGCTGCCTCGAAGGCGACGCCCTGCGCCGGGCGCAAAAAGCCATTGCCGCCAACCAGCCCTCGGTTGTCACCTACGATACCACCCGCGACGACCACAACCAAATCGGCGTGGGGCTGGGCTGCAACGGCATCATCGATGTGTTGTTTACCCCGCTCGATCCCACCGATGCTGTCAATCCCATCTCTCTGCTTCGCGACCGCGCGCACTGCCGCCAGCCGCGCCTGCTCGCCACTATCACGGGTTGCGACGCACATCCCGAAACCCTCGGAAAATCGTTGCCGTTTGAAAATCGGGCCCAATGGCTCCGTGATTTTATGATGCCGGAACTCGCCGAAGCCGTGTTCGCCGATGCGGAAATTTGTTTGAAAAATGGCGTAACCCAAACCTTGTTTTACACAACCTCTTCTGGTGATGAAGCGCGCATTTGTCTGGAGGTGCTGATGCCCGCCATACACCTCGTCCTCTACGGCAGCAACAACGACATTTACCCTATGGCCCGCATCGGCAAGGATCTCGGCTGGGACCTGACCGTGATGGCGAACCCTTTAAAAGTTGAAAAATTGCTGTTCGCGCTGGCTGCCAAAGTCCTGCACCCGAAAGGTGACGAACAACCGGACATCGATCCCTACACGGCTATCGTGCTGATGGCGCACGATTACAAAACGGATATGCAGAACCTCCGAAACCTCCTGCATTCGCAAGCCCGCTACATCGGCATGCTCGGCCCCCGCAAACGCGCGAAAAAAATGTTCGACGCCTTTGAATCTGAAGGGGATCCCATTCCCGAAGAAGTGATGGAGCGCGTTTTTGCACCTGCCGGATTGGACATCGGCGCTCTGACCCCTGAAGAAATTGCATTGTCCATCGCGGCCGAAATTCGTGCCTGCTTCGCCGGCAGGCCGGGCGGGTCGCTCCGTTTAAAGGAAGGGGCGATCCATGAGGATGTTTAGCAGGGTTTGAATATCCGGACAGTTGGTTGTGGAAAGAGCGTACACCACAGTTAGTCGAACGCGTGATTGAAGGATAAGCCCAAAGTAGCAATTTTTTTTATCTTTTCCAAAAACCCTTTCTATATCTTCACGCTTGCAAAAAATGTTGCTGACAAGTCTTTCAACAAAACAATACGTTGGAAAATACGCCGAAAACGTCCAATAAAAATTGTATTTGCCTGACGGAAAGGCGCGCCCGGAATCGGGAAGGCATCTCCTTATTGCTCAGTATTTTTATTGCTATTCTCCCGAAATGCCCGTTTTGTGTATTCGGTTATTCCAGTGTGATGGTATTGTGCAGTGGCTCCTCGGTATTTGAATACGAACCCGGCCCGATGAGTTATTTACCGTTGAGCGTTGTCACTGCGGTCATTGTCAGCCTGATCTGGAACTTCCGGGGTCGCCGGACGTGGTGGTCATTGGTGCTGGTGTTGACCGGCGGGCTGATTCTGGCCCACGCTCAACGTGTGACCGGCTCCGATTCGGAATATTTTACCGGGGTCGCGCTGATCTTTTCAGGCGTGTTTGTCAACGGCAGTTTCCTGCATTTCCGGCGAAAGGCAAAAAAGAAATTACTCGCATAAATACACCGCGATTTTCGGGTAGTCGCGGTATTCATTATTTATCGTTCATCGTTCATCGTTCAAATTATGATACCACAGGCATTCGAGTACGATTCCCCGGCTTCCATAGCCGAGGCTGTTGCGTTGTTGCAACGCTATGGCTCCGACGCCAAAATTATGTCGGGCGGACACAGTCTGATACCTATGATCAAGTTGCGGCTGGCAACACCGGAACGCATCATAGACATCAGCAGGATCAAAGGATTGGCATATATCCGGGAAGAAGGCGGCTTTCTCAAAATCGGCGCCCTGACGCGCGAGGCGCAACTGGAGGAGTCGGACCTGATTGCCCGGAAATACCCGATCCTGCTGGATGCCGCCAAAATGATTGCCGACCCTTCGGTGCGCAACCTCGCCACCGTCGGCGGCAACCTTGCACATGGCGACGCTGCCAACGATCATCCGGCGGTGATGCTGGCTTTGCATGCAGAAATCGGAACGACCGGCCCCGGCGGTCAACGTGCCATCCCGATTGACGATTTTTTTCTTGGGTTCTTTACGACAGCACTACAACCCGACGAAATCCTGACGGAAATCCGCATCCCGGTTCCGCCCCCCGGCAGCGGCGGCGCTTACCTGAAACTGGAACGTAAAGTCGGCGATTACGCAACTGCCGGAGTGGCTGTGCAACTCCAGGTCGGCCCTGACGGCGTATGTCAATCCGCCGGCATTGGCCTGACCAATGTAAGCGCAGCGCCCATGCGCGCCCGGCGTTCGGAGGACGCCTTGAAAGGCCAAAAACTGACCGACGACCTGATCAAAAAAGCCGCTGTCATGGCGGCGTTAGACTGCGACCCCAATCCAGATTTGCGCGGTTCGGTCGAATACAAACGCTCGATCGTCAAAACCCTGACCGAACGAACCATCAGGAAGGCCATCGAACGGGCGATGAAGGTGTAGTTCCTGGTTATTAGTTGTCGGTTATTAGGCTCTGCCCCCCCTCAACATGCTCAACTTTCTAAATCTTTCTCAACCATCAAAACCCTTCTAAAACACCGTTCATCACTCAAAACTTATCACTCAAAAGATATGTCAACAAGAAAAATTTCCGTCACTGTCAACGGCGAGCAGCATAGCGCGGAAGTAGAACCCCGGCTGTTGCTGGTACATTTTATTCGTGAAAACCTTGCCCTGACCGGTACGCACATCGGTTGCGACACTTCCAACTGCGGCGCCTGCACCGTGCTGCTCAATGGCCGTTCGGTAAAATCCTGCACCGTACTCGCCGTGCAGGCCGACGGCCAAAAAGTGCTGACCATTGAAGGCATGGCACAAGGCGGGCAACTCCATCCATTGCAGGAAGGCTTCAAAGAAGAACACGGCCTGCAATGCGGCTTTTGCACACCGGGTATGATCATGCGCGCTGCCGACCTGCTTGCCCACAACCCCAACCCGACAGAAGAGGAAATCCGATGGGGCATTTCCGGCAACCTGTGCCGCTGTACGGGCTACAACAACATCGTGAAAGCAATCGAGTACGCCGCCGAAAAGATCAAGACGGATGGCTCGACGGCGGTGCCTGCGGCGGCGCAACCTGCCGAGGTGGGATGAAGAGGTGTCATCTGCGAAGCATGAGCAGGTGTCATCTCTTCACTAACATCACCAAATCACCAACTAAACAAATCCACCATTATTAAAACTCACTACCCATGTTTTGCAATACATCAAAAGAAATAAGCGGTATGGGACACGGGATGAAGCGCAAAGAAGATGCCCGTTTCATCCAGGGTAAAGGCAATTACATCGACGACATCAAATTGCCCGGAATGCTGTATATGGACATCGTGCGTAGCCCGTATGCCTACGCAAAAATAAAAAACATCGACGCTTCCAAAGCACTCGCCATCCCCGGCGTGCTGGCTGTCGTCACCGGGCGGGATTTGGAAAAATACAACCTCCACTGGATGCCCACCCTTATGTCGGACACCCAAATGGTGCTGCCCACCGACACGGTGATGTACTATTCGCAGGAAGTTTGCGCAGTTATTGCTACCGAACGGTACATCGCCGCCGACGGCGTGGCAGCGGTGGAAGTGGAATACGAGCCGATGAAACCCATTGTGGACCCGCACAAGTCGCTCGACAAAAATGCGCCTTTATTGCGCCCCGACAAGCCGGGCAAAACCGACAACCACATCTGGCATTGGGAAGCGGGCGACCGGGTAAAGACCGATAAGGTATTTAACAACGCGCCGGTGGTGGTGAAAGAACAAATCTATGTCCCGCGTATCCACGTCGCTTCCATCGAAACCTGCGGCTGTGTGGCCGATTTCGACCCGATCAATGCGCATCTCACGATGTACATGACCACTCAGGCGCCGCACGCCATTCGCACCGTGATAGCACTGGTGGCCGGGCATGTCGGTTTGTCGGAAGAAAAGATCCGTGTGGTATCGCCCGACATCGGAGGCGGATTTGGCGGCAAGGTGCCGGTGTATCCGGGCTACGTCATCGCCATAGCGGCTTCCGTGCTCATCGGCAAACCCGTAAAATGGATAGAAGACCGCATGGAAAACCTCCAGGCCGACTCTTTTGCCCGCGACTATCACATGGATTGCGAACTGGCCGCCGACAAAAACGGTAAAATCCAGGCTGTTCGCATCAAAACCTTAGCCGACCATGGCTACACCGACGCGGCAGCCAATCCCTCAAAATTTCCCGCCGGGATGTTTTCAATTTGCACCGGCTCCTACGATTATTCGACTGCCTTTACCGAAATGGACGCGGTGTATACCAACAAACCACCAGGCGGCGTGGCCTACCGCTGCTCCTTCCGGGTGACCGAAGCCGTCCATGCCATCGAGCGTATGGTGGACCGTCTGGCACTCGAAATCGGAAAAGACCCCGCCCAGTTGCGCATGGAGAATTTTATAAAAAAAGACCAATTCCCCTACCACTCCGCCCTCGGCTGGGAATACGACAGCGGCGACTACCACGCTGCCTTGCAAAAGGCGATGGACATTGTGGATTATCCCGCCCTGCGGCGTGAACAAGCCGAGAAGCGCAAACGCGGCGAACTGATGGGGATCGGCATTTCAAGTTTTACCGAAATTGTAGGCGCCGGCCCAAGCCGCCATTTCGACATTCTGGGTATCAAAATGTTCGACAGTTGCGAGATCCGCGTTCACCCGACCGGCAAAGCGATTGCCCGTTTCGGCACCAAATCGCAAGGCCAGGGCCATGAAACGACGTATGCGCAGATCGTCGCGCAGGAACTCGGCATTCCTGCAGCACATATCCAGGTAGAAGAAGGCGACACCGATACAGCGCCTTACGGCCTCGGCACCTACGCCAGCCGCAGTACGCCGACCGCCGGGGCCGCCGCTGCGATCGCTGCCCGCAAATTGCGCGACAAAGCGCGCAAAATCGCCGCCTACCTGCTCGAAGTCAGCGAAGAAGACCTCGAATGGGAACCCGGTAAGTTCACCGTGAAAGGTGCGCCGGAGAAATCGAAGACCATTCAGGAACTCGTGTTCGCCGCCTACACCAACCACCCGCTGGGTATGGAGGCCGGCTTTGAAGCCACCCACTACTACGATCCGCCCAACCTGACTTTCCCCTTCGGCTCCTACATCTGCGTCGTGGACATCGACAAAGAAACCGGCGACATCAAAATCCGGCGTTTCGTCGCGGTGGACGACTGCGGCAACATCATCAACCCGATGATTGTGGAAGGCCAGATACACGGCGGACTCACGCAGGGCCTGGCCCCCGCGATGTATGAAGAACTCATTTACGACGAAGACGGCAATATGCTCAACGGCTCGCTTATGGATTACCTTGTGCCCACCGCCGTCGAGTCGCCGAAATGGGAGACGGACAAGACCATTACGCCGTCGCCGCACCATCCGATCGGGGCAAAAGGCGTGGGCGAATCGCCCACCGTCGGTGCGCCGCCCGCCATCGCCAACGCCATTGTGGATGCTTTGTCGCACCTCGGCGTGACGCATATCGACATACCCATCACACCGCAGAAAGTATGGAAGATTTTGCGGGAAAAGGGCATTATCGAAGCAGTGTAAACTTGTGGTTTAGAAAGATTTGGGTGGTTTAGAAGGGTTTAGTCTAAGCCGTCCAAATCTTTTGTTGAAAAACAGCCGGCATGTATAAGTTCTCCTGCACCTACAAGATTAAAGCATTGAAAAAACGATTTTCCCTCTTTTTGATAATTGCTGTAATGACTTTTACATTAACAGCACAGGCTAAGGCCCCCCTTAAAATAGCCATTGTGGGGCTTACGCACACCCATGTGCATTGGTTGTTGGGCAGGCCTGAACGCGGCGATATTCAACTTGTCGGTATTGTAGAACACAACAAAGAATTGGCTCAGCGCTATGCCGCTCAGCATGGTTACAGCATGGACATCGTGTTCAATTCAATGACCGAAATGATTGAGAAAACCAAACCGGAAGCAGTCGCCGCATTTGGTACCATTTACGAACATCTGGAAGTAGTGCAAACCTGCGCCCCTTTGGGCATTCATGTCATGGTTGAAAAACCATTGGCCGTAAGCCTCGAACACGCCCAAAAGATGAAAACATTGGCCGACAAGTATAAAATACTCCTGCTGACCAACTATGAAACTACCTGGTATGCCAGCAACCACAAGGCCTACGAAATAGTCCATGCAGACAGCGCGATCGGGGATCTAAGAAAAATAGTAGTACATGACGGGCATCAGGGGCCAAAAGAAATAGGTGTGAATAAGGAATTTCTGGATTGGTTGACGGACCCCGTGCAAAACGGGGGAGGCGCCATTACAGATTTTGGGTGCTATGGCGCAAATCTCATTACCTGGCTGGCAAAAGGAGAAAAACCCGAGTCTGTATCAGCGATAACGCAACAAATAAAACCGGCCATCTATCCAAACGTTGACGATGAAGCCACTATCCTGTTGCGATATCCCAAAATGCAGGGAATCATCCAGGCATCCTGGAATTGGCCCTTCAATCGAAAAGACATGGAATTGTACGGTGTCACCGGGTATGTTTTTACAGACAACCGTTCGGAGATGCGGATACGTTTGGAAAATGACAAAACGGAACGCAAGGATAGTCTGCCGGAGCGGAAAGCGCCCTACGACGACCCGTTTGCCCTTTTTGCCGCGTTGGTGAGAAAGGAAATAACACTTCCAAAGTACGACCTGTCCTCCCTTGAAAACAACATGGTTGTCATAGAGATATTGGAAGCGGCAAAAAAGAGCGCCAAAACAGGAAAGGCTGTAAAATTGTAGAAGGTTTAGCGTGGTTTATATGGCATAAGTTTCTGTCGCACCACATGGTTTAAAAGGGTTTAGAATAATATACGGGATGTTTTTATAAACCATTTTCTCAACCCTCCTAAACCTTTTTTCAACCCTAAAAACCATTCAAACTATTCCAAACCATGTTCGACATAAACGACCACCACCCCATCATACGAGGGCTGGAACAATTGGGATACATCATTGAAGAGGATTTGGCGACAGTGGTTTTTTTGATGCTGAAAATCCGCAAACCCATCCTGCTGGAAGGCAATCCGGGCATCGGCAAAACCGAACTGGCGAACATGCTGGCGCGCCTGCTGGATACCCGGCTTATCCGGCTACAATGTTATGAAGGGCTGGATGTCCACTCGGCGGTATATGAATGGAACTACCAAAAGCAGTTGCTGGCGATAAAAATTCAGGAAGGCGGCTCGCGCAGCGAAGCGGAAAAGGAGCGGCACATTTTCGGCGAGGAATACCTGCTCAAACGCCCTTTGCTGGAATCCATCACCGAGCGCGACCGGGCGCCGGTGTTGTTGATTGACGAAATCGACCGCACCGATGAGGAATTCGAGGCATTTCTGCTCGAACTGCTTTCCGAGTTTCAAATCACCATTCCGGAGTTGGGTACGGTGAAAGCGGCGCACATTCCCTACGTCGTGCTGACCTCCAACCGCACCCGCGAACTGAGCGACGCCCTGCGCCGCCGTTGTCTGTATCATTGGGTGGATTATCCCTCCCTGGAAAAAGAACTTGCAATTGTTTATAAACGCTTCCCCGACATCGAACAAAGATTAGCGACCCAGTTGGTGCATTTCATCCAGTCGCTGCGCGCCAAAAAACTGCAAAAAATACCGGGCGTCGCCGAAACGCTCGACTGGGCACACAGCCTCATGGTGCTGGGCTACCAAACACTCGATGTAGAAGCGGTGGAGCGCACATTCGGTTGCATTCTAAAATCGAACGAGGATATTAAAATGGTGCGGGAGGAAGGAGTGGAGGCGATGCTGGCGATGTGATTTTATAAGTTTAATGACCTCGGAGAGGTCGCACGTTTGTAACAAGGCGAGGTGCCACCGATTTCCGACCTCGGAGAGGTCGCACGTTTGTAACAAGGCGAGGTGCTACCGATTTCCGACCTCGGAGAGGTCGCACGTTTGTAACAAGGCGAGGTGCCACCGATTTCCGACCTCGGAGAGGTCGCACGTTTGTAGCATTTTTTCACCCATCAACACCCTTCTTCATGGCCGACGTTTTTTCTCAACTCTACATTCAAACCGTTTTTTCAGTCAAAAATCGTCAATCTCTCATTGTCCCCGAATGGGAGGAAGCGCTGTACAAATACACCACCGGCATTGTCCAAAACCGAGGTCACAAAATGTTGGCGATAGGCGGTATGCCCGACCACATCCACATTTTTATTGGATTGAAGCCAGCAGAGGCACTGTCTGATTTAGTTCGGGAAATAAAAAAAGCGACCAATGAGTATATCAAAGAAATGGGATTTTCAAAATTTGTCTTTGATTGGCAAGCAGGATATGGCGCATTTTCGTACAGCCGCTCGCACATGGATGCCGTTTGCAAATATATTTTAAATCAAAAAGAGCATCATCGAAAGAAAACATTTGAAGAAGAATTCTTAAAAATGTTGGCAGATTTTGAGGTGGAAATTGGGAAAAAGAAGATGTTCGATTTCTTTTTGCCGGATTGATGCGAACGTGTCACAAATGTGCTACAAACGTGCGACCTCTCCGAGGTCGGGAATCGGTGACGCCGTTTTTTGCAAACGTGCTACAAACGTGCGACCTCTCCGAGGTCGGTATCTGATTTGTATTGTGGACGAACTGCCCTCCTTCGCCAAGTCTGCTGTGGGTAAAAATGAAGAACAACGAAATGACGAAACCAACCCTCACCGCCGCCCTCACCGGCTTCGCCCAATTCGCCCGCCGGCGCGGGTTGAACGTGGGTGTGGAAGAAACATTTGCGGCGTTGCGGGCGCTCGACCTGGGTGTTTTGAAGGACAAGGCGATGTTTTATTACAGCCTGCGCAGCCTGTTTTGCAGCGGGAAAGACGACCTGCCGGTGTTTGACAAGATTTTCAAAATCTACTGGGAAACAAAAGCGGACGACACCCCGGGGCAATTTTCCATCCAGGTTAAAGACCAGCAAAACCTGCCCAAACACAATGTATTGACCGTCTGGGGCAAAGGCGACAACGAAAAAGTGAGGGAACTCGACAGTAAAACCGTTACCGGCTCGAACGCCATAGCGCGGCTGCGCAGGACGGATTTCAGCCAGGTGCAGGACATGGATGCGGCGATGCTGGAAGAACTGGCCGAACGGCTCTGGCGCGAAATGCTCAAACGCCTCAAACGCCGCCGCAGACAGGCAACCCACCGGAGGCAGGTGGATTTGCGCCGCACCATCCGTGGCAGCCTCGGGCAGGGCGGCGACCCCATTCAACTGTATTTCAGAGACAAACGACCCAAAAAACTTCGCTTGATTGTCCTGCTCGATGTCAGTGGTTCGATGGATAAATACAGTTTTTTCCTGTTGCGCTACGTGTTGGCCTTGCAGTCGTATTTTGAAGAAGTGGAGTCTTTCATTTTCAGCACACACTTGCGGCGCATCACGGAGATGCTCAAAACCGGCGGGCTGGGAAAAACGTTACACCTGCTGTCAACTCAGGCCAACAACTGGTCGGGCGGTACGCGCATCGGCGATTGTCTGCGGGATTTTAACGAAAATTACGCAAAAAGCTTGTTGTCGCGCAGCGCCTGTGTCATCGTACTCAGCGACGGCCTCGATACGGGTGAAGCGGGCACTTTGGAAGTCGAGGTGCAGAAAATACACCGCCGTACCAAACGCCTCATTTGGCTGAATCCGCTGAAAGGCATGGCCGGATATGCGCCCGAAGCACGGGGTATGAAGGAAGCATTGCCGCATCTGGACGCATTTCGCCCGGCGCACAACCTGGAAAGCCTGCTCGATCTGGAAAATTTGCTGGCCACTGTATAATAGTGCGTGCCAATCCGAAATCGTTCTTTATTTGATCATCAAAATTTGTAATTGAATTTGTCGGGGGAGGTTTGAAAAAACTTTTTCTCAAAAAAGTTTTTTCAAACCTCCCCCGACAAATTCATTCCCCTGACACAATCATGTTCAACGAATTCTATTCCACCGCAGCCGACCTCAAAGCCAAAGGCGAACCCTTCGCCGCGGTCACCGTCGTTCACAACGAAGCGCCCAGCTCCGGCAAAACAGGCGACAAAGCCATCTTCGGCGCCGATGGTGTACTGGAAGGCTGGATTGGCGGCGGCTGTGTGTATTCCATCGCCATGAAAGAAGTGCGGGAAGCCTTGCAGGACGGCAAACCCCGCCTTGTGCGCGTGAGCCCCGACCCGCAAACCGAAGGGTCGCCCGGCATCAAAGAATACAAAATGACCTGCCACAGCGGCGGCTCGGTGGATCTCTACATCGAACCCGTGATGCCCAATCCACATCTTGTGATCCTCGGGAAATCCGTCATCGGACGCGCGCTGCTCAAAATGGCTAAAGCCGCCGATTACCGCCTGACCATCATCAACGACGAGGCCAATGCCGCCACGTTTCCCGAAGCGAGTCAATGGCAAATGGGGTTCGACCTTTCCAATATCGCTATCGATGCCCAGACTTTTATCGTCATTGCCACACAGGGAAACAGCGACGAAGCAGCGTTGGAGGCTGCCTTGTCGGTCATTTCCCGCTACGTCGGGTTTGTGGGCAGTCGCAAAAAATGGGAAGGGTTGCGGGCCGCTTTACTGCAAAAAGGGTTCTCCGGCGATCAACTGGACGCAGTGCACGCTCCTGTCGGTTTAGATATCAACGGGAAAACGCCGGAGGAAGTGGCGATCAGTATTCTGGCAGAAATTATTCAGGAATTCCGTACCCACGACGTTTCATATCTGCAGTTCGCCCCGCACCCAACTACCGGTAAAGAACCGGAACCCCACTCGGACAATCGCCCGCAAATGATGACGAACCCGGTGTGCGGGATGCCCATTTCCCTGGGCATGGCAAAATACATCCTTGAATACAACGGCGAACCGATTTACTTCTGCTGCGACGGTTGTAAAGTCAGTTTTGAAAAAGACCCCGACCTTTATATGAACCCCGCCCGCGCTGAGGAAAGAAGCAAAGCAGTTGTTCAGCATTGACAAAAATCAATTTCAGCAATTCCGATATTTCGGCAGTCGCAGCATTTATCATTCATCATTTATCATTTGCAAAAATGACACTCACCGGCCAACACACCGTCAACGCCCCCGCCCAAACCATTTGGAACATGATGATGGACCCCGACACACTGGCCCGCATCACGCCCGGCATCACTTCGCTCGAACGCATCGATGAAGATAACTTCAAAGCCGTGGCAGAGGTAAAAGTCGGCCCTGTCGGCGGCGCCTTTTGGGGAAATCTGAAAATCGCAGACCGGGATGAACCGCGCAGTTTTACACTCATCGTACAACAAAACAGCAAGATCGGCAATGCCAGCGCCGAGATGGCGATGCGTTTGGACGAAAAAACACCCGGCCAGACCGAGGTCAGTTTCACCGGCGACGTGAAACTCTCCGGGATGCTCGCTACCATGGGACAACGGGTGCTGACGCCGGTGGCTAATATGTTGAGCGGGCAGTTTTTCACTGCGCTGCAAAAAGAGGTGGACGCACAAACGACATGATGCCGGTCAGGAAAGCAAAATCAATCTCGCGGAACAATAAAATTGAAAAAAAACATGAAAAAAACATTTTTCATCATAATCGCCTTTTTGATAACAGAAAAGGCACCGGCTCAAAAGACAATTGAGGCAACCCATTGCCGTCCTGTTGCATCAGGGTGCGACAAATAAGATTTCAAAACAGTCAATCCATCAAACGGCATGCGCTCGCTTTTACTCCTTGTAAGTCTGATCGTTACACTCGAAAATCTGTCCGCTCAGCAGGATACTTTCCCACCGCTGAAAATCGGCGATTGGCGGCAGCATCTCCCCTGGCAACGTTCGGTATACGTGACGCAAAGCGAAACGAAGGTCTATTTCGCTACAGAATGGGCCGTGGTGGAAATCGACAAAGCCGACCGCTCGCCGCGTTTTCTGACCAAAGTAGAAGGACTGAGCGACGTGGGCATGCGGCTGATCCGATACAACAAAGCAGCCGGTGCACTCATCCTGGCCTATACCAACAGCAATCTGGACCTCTACTATCCAGCCGACGGAACGGTAGTCAACATGCCTTTTATCAAAACAAACCTCAACATCATCGGCGACAAGCAGATATACGACCTCTGCTTCGAGAACAAGGTTGCCTATCTTGCCTGTGGTTTTGGTATGCTGAAACTCAACCTGGAGAAAGCGGAGGTGGAATACACAACGTTTACAGGAGTAACGGTCAAATCGGTCGCTATTTACAACGGCTATCTCTATGCCGGCACGGTGGAGGGTTTGTACCGCATCGCAGCCGGAGACGTGAATCCCGAAGATTTCAGCCGCTGGGAAATGCTCGGCACGGGAGCCGGCCTGCCAGCAGGCGCCGCCGTAAATTCCCTGACGGTATGGAATGACAAACTTTGGCTTGGCATCGGAAAAACGCTGTACAATTTCGACGGCACGATAGCCGCCGAAATGAGTACCAAGTCATTGCATTCGGTGAAGTACCTCACTGCCGAAGGTGCAGGCTTGACGATCGGCTGGGCGAACGAAAACAATTTTGGGCTCGGCACGGTCGAATACCTCGAACCGGGCGGCACACCGTTTGAAATTCACCAACCCTGTCAGAACGAATTCCCGCTCTACGGGATCGAAGACGGCACGAAAAAGTTTTGGCTGTCCGATCAACTTGACAAATTCCGCTACTACGACCACAACACCGGGCAATGCGACCAGTTTATCTACAACTCGCCCTATCTCGAACATTCGAGTGAAATCGCAATCGGAAACGACAAGGTTTACATCGCCACACCCGGCTCCGACCCTTCGTTGAACGCAACTTTCAGAGATTGGGGGATTTATATTTTTGAAAATGGTCAATGGAAACGTTTCAATGTTCAATCCAACCCGGAACTCGCGGGTGATTCAATTGAAGAGGATTGCCGGTATGCGCATTGGCGCGTTGCACCCCATCCTGCTGAGGACAGATTCTTTGTCGGCAGTTTCGCCGCCGGTCTGATCGATGCCACCGAACCGGGCGCTCCTGCCAAGTGCTACACGCAGGTCAATTCTATTTTGCAAAACGCCGGTCAATCCGGTCCTACCCGCACGGCCATCGGCGGCATTGCATTCGACGCAGACAACAACCTCTGGCTCTCCAACTACGACGCATCCGCACCCATCGCCGTATTGAAAGCCGACGGCACACTGCGCAATTTTTCAGCTTCACCTGCCAACAACCTTCTGCAGGTAGCGGTGGATCAAAATGGCTATAAGTGGTTTGTCATCGCTTTTAGCGGCGGCGTACTCGTGTACGACAGCGGACAGGATATCGACAGCCCTGCCGACGACCGGTACCGCCTCATTACGACAGCCAACAGCGTGTTGCCGACCAACTCGGTGATCAGCATCGCCGTGGACCTCGAAGGCGATGTGTGGGTCGGTACGGCACAGGGTGCGGTCAGTTTTGAATGCGGCAGCAATGTGTTCGACGCATCCTGCACCGGTCGCCGCCGTATCGTGAACGTGGATGGCTTCAACGGCTATTTGCTCGAAACGGAAAATGTGAATACCATTGCTGTGGATGGCGCCAACCGCAAATGGTTCGGCACAGGCAACGGCGTTTTCGTCCAGTCGCCCGACGCGCTCACCCAGGAGGCGCGTTTTACCGTGACCAACAGCCCCCTGTTCGACAACAGTATTATCGACATCGCCGTCGATCCGAAAACCGGCGAGGCCTGGATCGGCACCCAGAAGGGCGTGGTTTCGGTGCGCAGTGAAGCGACCAACGGCGGACGCGTCAACAGCCAGTCGGCCTATGCATACCCCAATCCGGTGCGACCGGACTATGACGGCCCGATTGCGATTTACGGCCTTGCCCGCGATGCCAACATCAAGATCACCGATGCAGCAGGCAACCTCATTTACGAGGGTACTTCGTTGGGCGGTCAGGCGGTCTGGGACGGGCGCGATTACCTCGGTCGCCGGGCGGCGTCGGGCGTATACCTGGTATTTGCCACCAGTTCCGAATCTTTCGATTCGCCCGACTCGATCATTACCAAAGTGGTGATTTTGAATTGATTACAAAGAAACGACCGATTTCCCAAGCACACGTTGCAGGGTCGGTATAATTCAATTTTATTTGATGGCCGGATAAGTTGGGCATGCAATAACCAATGATTACTTTCGGAAAAATTTAAACTTTCCTTGTCTATTCCGGCGAAAGTTGCTACTTTTGCAGCCGTTTTTCAAAAAGTTCATATATTTTTTCACAACTGACTCATAATGAGACATTACGAAGTCACCTTCATCGTAGATCCAGTGCTGTCGGGCGATGAAGTTAAAGCGACAGCAGAACACGTCCAGAAAGAACTGAAAGGTTTTGGCGCCACCATCGTGGCCGTGGACGAAATGGGCCTCCGCCAATTGGCTTACGCCATCAACAAACGCTCTTCGGGCGTTTATTACACCATCGAGTTCGGCTGCGACGTGGCCGATTGGTTGGTAAAATTCGAGCTGAACATGAAGCGCAACGAGCGTCTGCTCCGCTTCCTGACCGTGAAACTCGACAAATACGGCATCAAATACAACGACGACAAACGCAACGGTCGCATCGGTTCGAAACGCAGGAAAGAAGCCGCACCAGCGGTGGCAGAAGTCGTCGCCGATGAACTCGTGCCCGCACCGGAAGTCGTGGACCTCGACGCCGATTAAACCAACCAACGCATTCACGCACAACTCACTAACTCGTTACTCACTAACTCGCCACTTCCTATGGCTGCATCAAGAGAAGACGTAAAATTTCTCAGCAACCCGAAAATCGGGCTGCGCCACAAGAAATACTGCCGTTTCCGCAAATTCGGCATCAAACATATTGACTACAAAGACAGCGACTTTTTGCTGCAATTCATCAACGAGCAAGGCAAACTGCTCCCGCGCCGCATCACGGGCAACAGCCTGAAATACCAGCGCCGGGTGTCTACTGCCGTCAAACGCGCCCGTCACCTCGGGATGTTGCCGTTTGTAGCCGACCTGATGAAATAAATGGTTTCAGGGTTTCAGGGTTTCAGAGTTTCAAGGTTTCAGGGTTGTAAAAAACAACCACCCAACCCTGAAACCTTGAAACCCTGAAACCCTGAAACTCCAAAACCTTAACTTTCAAATTCAACAGCAATGAATATCATTCTGCTCGAAAATATTGAAAAGGTGGGCGTCAAACACGATGTCGTCAAAGTGAAAGACGGCTACGGACGCAACTACCTGCTTCCAAAAGGCATGGCTATCGTCGCCAACAAGGTGAACCTTGCCAAACTCGAAGGCATGAAAAAACAAGCCTCCAAAAAAGAGGCCGTTATCATCGCCGCATTCAAAGAAACGGCTGCTAAAATTGCCGGCAAGAAACTGAAAATCACCGCTAAAGCCGGCGAAACGGGTCGCCTGTTCGGCTCGGTGACCGCGCAGCACATCGCCAACGCCCTGAGTGCACTGGGCGTGGAAGCCGACAAGCGCATCATCGAAATGCCCGACGAGGTGAAAGAACTCGGCACTTACACTGCTACCGTGAAATTCCACCCGGAAGTGGAACAGGAAGTGAAGTTCGAAGTCGTTTCCGAAAAAGAAGAAGTGGACGAACTGGCCGATTAATCGTATTCGGCCTGCCGCGATCAACATCAGCCGCACCGAAAATCCGGCTGCGGCATCTGCACAAAAAAAGTTCAACGGTTTTTCCGTTGGGCTTTTTTTGTGTCGTTTACAAGGCCCGCAACTGTGCTGCCACTGCTCCGGCGTGATAGCGACATCAATCCCGGCGACAAATGGGGCAGGGAAATCAAAACTCAACAATTTATTAACGCTGTTTTCCCCGTTTCTCTTCCTACATTTGCCATACACAACGCACCAACAACATGGCAACACCAGCAATAAAAGTCCTGACCCTCGACGGCGGCGGTATCCGCGGTATCATTCCCTGCGCCATTCTGGCCGAAATCGAGCGCCGGCTCGACCGGCCGGTGGCCGAATTGTTCGACATCATGGCAGGCACTTCTACCGGCGGCATCATCGCCTGCGGCCTGAACGTACCGCACCCGGAAAATCCCGGCAAGCCGAAATACAAGGCTTCGGACCTGAGCGAATTGTATGAAAAAAGCGGCGCGAAGATTTTCAAACCGCAAGGCGGCGTGTTCTCCGGGATGAACAAGATGTTCGAAGAGGCCTTCACCCATGACGGGCTGGAAGCGTTGCTCTATGATTATTTTGGCGACACCGAATTGCGGCAATCGTTCACGGAACTGCTCATCACCTCTTACGATATCGAGCGGCGCAAGCCGTTTTACTTCCTGTCGCGGCTGGCCAAAACCAACCCGGCGGAGGAAAATTTCCGGCTTCGCGACATCTCCCGCTCCACCTCGGCGGCGCCTACCTATTTCGAACCCAATGCGATCCCCTGGAACGACGGTTCCATCCTCGCCTTAGTCGACGGCGGCGTCTTTGCCAACAACCCCTCCATGCTCGCTTACACCGAGGCCATCGAGTTGCTGCGCCAACGCAAACTGGCGAGCGCCACGGCGCCCGCGGCCCCTGCCACATCCGACGAGTTTGAGGCCTTCGGTGCTGCGGTCAGTTCGGACAAGTCCGACGTGTTTATGCTTTCGCTCGGCACCGGGCGCGTGATCAAACCCTATCACTACGAAGACGCCAAATCCTGGGGCATGACCTCCTGGTTGCGGCCCATCCTCGACATCCTGATGCAAGGCGTGTCGGAAACCGTTGATTATCAGATGAATTATGTTCTGCCGCCCGACCCCGACGGCTCCAGACATTACATCCGCATCAACCCCGTCATTCCGGAGGAAAACTCCGAAATGTCGGACGTGTCGGAAAAAAACATCGAGGGACTGAAAGCCATCGCCCGAAAGGCAATCGAAGAAAATGAGGCTTTGATCGAGGAGGCGTGCAGGATGTTGGGGTAAGCGCCGGGTCGCCACAGATGAAAACATGCGTGATCCCGAATTTTTGGAATGACTTCGGAGAAGTCAAATGCTTGTAGATCAATGTATTCCAAAGACACAACGACCTCGGAGAGGTCGAATGTTCAGCGTTTTTGAAAAGATTTCTCCTACATTCGACCTCTCCGAGGTCGGGAAAACGGGGCAAACGACAATTTCTACAAACATTTGACCTCTCCGAGGTCTTTTTCCTCAAAAAATTCGGATGACACATGTTATATTTGTGCGCTGTTTTCGGTGAAATCCTTCAATTCAAATGAACAAATCTGCAGAGGCCAAAATCATTCTCAAGGACCTTATCGGCAAAGGCATCGACCAGGCGATCAAGCGGCTGGAAGAGATGCTCGATCCTGATTCACCGTTGTACAACGTGCTGGTGCAACTCAAGTCGCGTTACAGCGCGCACCTCAGCAGCGTCATACTCGGCATGGCCTCCCAGAAAGAATTGGACGAGCAGTACGCCAAACTCAGCCATGCGCTGATCATGCTCGCCGACGGACTGCAGGACAGCGACCTCAGACGCGACCCCGCCGCCGCTCCCGAAGCCGCCGGGCCGCGCCGCGGCGATTTGCTCTACCACATCCCCCGGCAGATGCAGGAAAAACGCGAGTATCGCTGCGCCGTGCGTGTGGCTTACCTCAAGGATTTGCTTTACGCCGATTGGGAGACCCATGCCGACGACGCGCAAAAAAAAATCCGCGTCGCCGAAGTCATGTCCGTGGAGTTGGCCAACCTCGACGACGACGAGCCGTTCAGCATCCGTGCCTTGCACAACACCGTGCAATTTCTCGACGAAAACGACTTCACCGAATGGGTTTTCCTGGTGAAACCCAAACACACCGGCGAGTTCAACCTTGCTTTGCGCGTCTCTGTCATCGAAATCCGCGATGGTCGCGAAGTCAAAAAAGACGTGGTGCTCGAACAACACGTCGTCGTGGCCACCGAAGCGCCTGCACCGGAAGCCGCCCCGCAGTTCGCCAGCAGCGGGATGCAACTCGATTTTACGGTGAACGATAGACGGCGCCCGGTAGACGGTACATCGGGCACAGCGCAGGGTACACGGCGATCCAAGAGCAACAAGGGTTTGCGCACAACCGCTCTGTTGCTGGCTTTCTTAATGGCAGGCACCTCCGCCACCTGGGCCTTCACGCCGCCGCCCACCCGCGACTGGTGGCTCGCCAACCTGAAAAACGACGCCGAAGCCTACGCCGGATACATCCAAAAATACCCGGAAAGCCCGCACCTCGAAAAAGCCTACTTTAAAAAGGCCGACAAAACCGGCGCCTTGCGCGACCTGCGCGACTACCAGCGCGTTTACCCGGAAGGCCGGTTCCACGAACAAGTGCTCGAAAAAATCGCCGTGCTGGAAGTCGATGCCGTAGAAAACTTCCGGCGAGCGCCCGAGGCGGAAAAAATCGCGCAATTCGTGCAGGATTTCCCCGAAAGCGAGCGCCTGCCCGAGATCAAACAGGCCATCGGCAGCCGTGCCGAGTTGTTGCCCGTGCTCGAAAACGCCTACGTGCAGTCCATACAGGCGCAGCCCAGCGCCCAAAAAGTGACGGCATATCTCCGCGATTTTCCGCAGCGCGAGCGGCTGCCGGAAGTGGCAGCGGCTGCCGCCGTCCGGCCGGAGGTGATGCGGGAGGTGCAGTCCGCATTGGAAAAAGCAATTATCCAAAAAGTGGAGACTGCCAACACTGCCTCCGAAGTGCAGGCCGTTTTGCCCGCCCTTGAAAGCGCGGGCAGCAGCGCGGGCGTGGTCAAAGTGGAAGCAGTCATCGCGCAAAAGCCGCTGCTCAAAAAGCAGGTGCTGCCGCAGGTGCGACGAGCAGGCGAGCGGGTACGGCAGCGGGAGCGCGATGAACAACTTTCCGAAAGTTCCAAACTTTCGGAAAGTTCGCAGATGTCGCCCGCCGAAGCGCAGGACTGGGCCGCCGCTTTAGCCGCCAATACCGCCCGTGCTTACGCGGATTTTGTGAACAAATACCCCAAAACCAGCAAACTCGACGAAGCCCGCGCCAAAATAAACGCCCTCAAGCCTTCCATGACCCTCGACGAGCAAGCCTGGGCCGATGCGAGACAAGTCAACACACCCCAAGCCTATATCTATTTTGTGCAGAAATACCCCAGAAGCCAACTTACCGCCGAAGCCCGGCAGCGCATCAAGACGTTCAGCATCTCCGTCAAAGAGCAAAAACGCCTCGAAGCCGAAGCCGCCGAACGCATCCGCGCCGAGCAGGAAGAACAAACCCGGCTTGCCCGGGAAGCCGAAGAACGCCGCAAGCAGGAAGACGCCCAAGGTAAAACACAAGAAACCGGGCGCAACGACGACTCCCCCCCACCGGGGGGGCAGGGGGGNNGGGCTAAACGCTCCGGCCTCACCATGGTCTCCGTACAAGGCGGTACCTTCACCATGGGCTGCCAGGATGGCCGCGACAAAGACTGCGAATCCGACGAAAAACCCGCCCACACCGTCACCCTCTCCGGCTTTCAGATCGGAAAATACGAAGTCACGCAGTCCGACTGGTTCGAAGTGATGGGGACAAAACCTTCTGAATTCAAAAATTGTGACGACTGCCCGGTGGAGTACGTCTCTTGCGACGACGTGCAGGAATTTATCAAAAAACTGAACAAGATGCTTCCAGCAGGACAAAAGCCGTATCGCCTCCCCACCGAAGCAGAATGGGAATACGCCGCCCGGGGCGGGCATAAAATGCCCAAAGATATTTCTATGATGACCGCCTACGCAGGCGGCAATGATATTGGAAAAGTGGCGTGGTACGACTCCAACTCCGGCTCGAAAACCCACCCTGTCGGCACAAAAGAGCCCAACGAATTGGGGTTGTACGACATGAGCGGCAATGTGTGGGAATGGTGCAGCGACTGGCTCGATGATTATTCTGCCGCTGCCCAAACCAACCCGAAAGGCCCGAGTTCAGGCTCCGGCCGTGTCGTTCGCGGCGGGTCGTGGTACCACTACCCGCTGAGCGTACGGGCAGCGTACCGCAACTTCTTCGCGCCCGGCGATCGCCTCAACAATATTGGTTTCCGCCTTGCCAGGACGAATTAGCACTTTGACTTTTTTTACCCTTTTACCCTTTGAGAGGGGGCGAGTTGCTACACGGCTCGCCCTTTTTTATGTGCGCAGCGCGTAAAAGCATTGCTCTACTTTACGCCGATATATATGCGCAGCATATATGGCGTATATATACACGCGTGCGTCTATGTGTCGCCACGGATGGGATATATCGGAAATGGAGGGACGTATATATACAAACGTAGCGCACACTCCAAACCCTTAGCCTGACTGAAATGGTGAAAACGCCAGGCGCGGCGGGAAATCCCAAAGGGATTGAATACGAATAACTCCGGGTAAAACCCGGAGGATCGGCTATGGGTCTCCACAACCGCGAAGCGGTTGAATATAAAGAATTTACATCCCGGTTCAACCGCTGCGCGGTTGGTGAGCCCTTTCGCATCCTTCCCCGATTGCATCGGGGGTTATTCATATTTAATCCCTTCGGGATTCCCGTTGATGAAAACGCCAAACCTGGTACTAAATGTCCAATATCCAATAATCCAACATTCCATTGTCCGATATTCCTTTTTTTACAGACATTTAAGCCTGTTTTTAAAAAATACAAATCATGTCTACTTCCCGTCGCAAATTCATCCGCCAAACCTCGGCAGCCCTCGCCGGCGCCGGCATCGCTACCTCGCTTCCTTTGGACGCCGTAGCCCGAACAATTCGCCGCGTGTCAGCCAACGATAAAATCAACTTCGGTCTCATCGGCTGCAAAGGCATGGGCTGGTCCAACATGAAAGCCCAGCTGACCAACGTGCCCGAAGCGCAGTGCATCGCCCTCGCCGACGTGGATCAAAGCATCCTCGACGAGCGCGCCGGCAACGTGGCGGAACTGCGCGACAAGCGCCCGCAATTGTTCAAGGACTATCGCAAGATGCTGGAGATGAAGGACCTGGATGCGGTCATCATCGCCACGCCCGACCATTGGCATTGCCTGACCTTTTGCGACGCGCTTTCCGCCGGCAAACACGTGTACTGCGAAAAACCGCTCGCCAACTCCATCGAAGAGTGCAACGTGATGCTGCGGGCGGCGCAGCGGTACGGTAAAATTGTGCAGATCGGCCAATGGCAGCGCAGCGGCGCGCACTACCAGCAGGCACATAACTACCTGAAATCCGGCAAGTTGGGCAACATCCGCCTCGTGAAATGCTGGGCCTACCAGGGCTGGATGGAGCCGGTGCCGGTGAAACCCGACGGAACACCGCCCGCAGGCGTGGACTACGACATGTGGCTCGGCCCGGCGCCCAAACGCGCGTTCAACCCCAACCGTTTTCACTTCAATTTCCGCTGGTTCTGGGACTACGCAGGCGGCCTGATGACCGACTGGGGCGTACACGAAATCGACATCGCGCTGTATTTCATGGGCGCCAAAGCGCCCAAATCCGTGATCGCTTCCGGCGGCAAATTAGCCTATCCGGATGACGCTTCTGAGACGCCCGACACCTTGCAGGCTGTGTTCGAATACGACAACTTCAATATGTTGTGGGAACACGCCACCGGCATCGACAACGGCAACTACGGCAAGACCGAAGGCATCGCGTTTATCGGCAACTACGGCACGATGGTGGTCAACCGCGAGGGCTGGGAAATTATCCCGGAGACCAAGCGCAACGACGAAGGGGTATTGATGTATGAAATCGAGGATTTGCCCGACCAGCGCAGAGGCAGTAATGCCAACTATCTGGCCGACCACCACAAAAACTTTGTCGCCGCCATGCAGGCCAACGACGCTTCCATCCTGAAATGCGGCATCGAAACGGGTGCAGTTGCCGCCATTAATGCGCACATGGGCAACGTGGCGTTCAAAACCGGCAGAAAAGTCTATTGGGACGCTGCCAAAGGCGAGTTTAAAAACGACCCGGAAGCGAATGCGCTGATCAAGGCGCATTATCAGAACGGGTGGAAGTTGCCGGCGGTGTAACTTTTTATGTGGAGCGAGTGTACGTATAAACGAAAAAACGCACTACAGAAATGGCTGTCTCACAAGTCAAAGTTTCGACAGGATTTACAGGATTTATTGACCTGTTTTGAAGTAAAATATCCTGTAAATCTTGTAAATCCTGTCAAAAAAGAAACTTGTAAGACAGCCATTTCTTTGCGTGATTTAACCCGTTGCAGTAATGCTTTCCCTTCCAAAAGTTGTTGGAAAAATCACAAAAAAGGTACAGTTTTTTGCCAACGATGCGCTTTTTACGCTTGGGTGGCGGCAGGCCGGCAACATATTGTCGAAACCCGGTCGCCGCATTTTGGGGTATCATGGTTTGGACAAGGCAGGCGAAAAGACGCTGAACGGGCGGTTCATGAGCGCAGCCGAATTTGAGTCGCAGGTTCGTTTTTTGTCGCAAAATGCACAAATCGTTTCGCTCGACGATTACTTTTCTGAGAGATTCGATGCGCAGCAATTCACCGTTGCCATTACGTTCGACGACGGTTATCAAAATAATTTGAAGTATGCCCTGCCGGTGTTGGAAAAATACGCAGCGCACGCCACTTTTTTTCTGACATCCGCCGCAGGTCGCGGCGCGGCGTGGCTTTGGATGGACTTTCTGGATGTCGCTACCCGCCTCGCTCCACCGGAAATTGAAATTGACGGGCGTGTTTTTCGCAAAAGGCGTTGGCGGCACACCCGGTATTTTGTGGACAACGAAGGGCGAAAACTGGTGGATTGGGCGCGGTATTCTCCCTGGCAGTTTGTGCAAAAGATGGAAACCGCTTTTCTGGAAGCCGGCGCCTGGGCAGGTGCGGAGGCCTTGTCGGAGTATTGGGCATTGCTATCGCCGCCTGAAATCCGGCAGATCGCTGCATCCCGGTACGCCACTATCGGGGCGCATGGGCATACGCATCAGGATCTGGCTTTTTTGCCGCACGAGACGGCCTGCCTGGAATTGCGTGATTGCAAAGCAGCGCTGGAAAAAATTTGTGGACAAACAATATCTGCCCTGGCCTGGCCCTTTGGCGCATACACACGTCCATTGCTCGATGATGCGGAAAAAATTGGTTTCACCCGGCAATTGGCGGTTGATTTCCTTTTTCCGGAAGACCATGCCGACCCGCGCATCCGGGAGCGGATGATCATGAACCCGTATATTTCCGAAGTCAATCAGTGGATGGCGCTGAAAAAAGGACGGTATTAAATCTCCAATATGGAACAGTACGAATTCAAAAAAATAACCCGGGATAACCTTTCCGACGTTGTTTTTCTGGTAAAAGCATTGATGAAAAAGCGGCTGTCTGTGCCATATTACCAAAAAAAGTTCAACACGCCCTGGTCCGGCGGGCAGTACCACGGCTGGCTGGCGTACGAAAAAAGCAGCGGGCAGGTGGTGGCAGTGGTTGCTGCCTTACCATTTCAGGCTGTTCTTCCGGATGGAAATATGGCGCAGATGGCACATATCATGGAGGTTTTCACCCTGCCTGCGCACTGGGGACGGGGACTGATGACGCGCCTCGTGCAAAAAACACTGGAAGATGAAATCAGGGCCGGGACGCGCTTGTTTTACGCGTTTCCCAATCAAAACACTGTGCATGGTTTTGTGCACAAGTTAGGTTTCACCCAGGTTGAGCAACTGGAATGGTACGAACTGAAAATAGTAACTTTTCCGTTGGAAGCCTTGTGCCGGAGGTGTCGCGTACCAGGATTTTCCCGATGGTGGGTTGAAAAAGTTATTGCCCCGTATCTGGCGCCCGGAGGTTTCGTATTGGAGAATTCGGTATTGGCGGAGGGTTATGGCGGCATTTTGCACGACAAACAATTCTACGCTTATAAATCATTTTCATTCAACAGGTTGTGCCGGTTTGCGGGGATTGATTCCTGGCTAAAGTTCGAGACCGGTTTGTTGGTCGGCGATGTTTTGTTGCCGGAAAATTGCACCGATTCCCAATTTGACCAATGGCTGTCGACGCTCAAAAAAATAGCGCGGAGGGCAGGATTGCGGAAAATCATTATCCAGGTATGTCCCGATTCGCGTTTAGGCCAAAAATTATCTGCCCGGTTTCAGGCAAACCCATCCTGGACGGTTTGTTGTTTGGCAGGCGATACGGAGATGCAGCCTTTATTGGAAAAAATGCGCTTCGGGTATGGCGACTTTGATACCTTTTAATTGCGTTGGTCACAAAAACGTGTATTCGCCCGCCTCTTCGAACAATTGATATTCGACCCTGTACGATTTTGAACGCCTTTTTTCTTCGTGGAGGTTCGACGACGAGTCGTTGTCTCGTTTTGTTTTTCAGGCAAACAGCCGTATTTTTGGCTTCAAATCTTTTGCATCATGGGAGAGTTGATTTCAAAATTCGAACTTTTAGACCCCGCAGGCAAGCAGCAGTTGCTTGACTATCTGGAATTTTTACTTTCCAAAAAGAAAGAAAAAGCCAAGTTTGATGTTGAAGCTTACCGTGAAAACCTCTTAAAGGTTTCGGTCTGGTCGGAAGAAGACTTGGCTGTTTTTGATGAAGTGAGGCAGCATATCAACCAATGGAAAGTTAAAGAATGGTAATTGACACAACCCTTTTTATCGAGCATTTGCGAGCGAAAGACAAAACGCTGAACACCCGCCATTTTTCAAGGGTGCAAGGTTTGACACTGCTTTGAAAAAACGGAACACCCGACCTGCGATTTTCAGGCCGGGTGTTCTCGCTTAACCTGACGAGGGTGCCTCATAAGTACTTGAAAATTGGACATTGATAAATTTTATATTTTTAAAGTTTTGAATTTCAAATTTTAAAGTATAAAATTTTCAATGTCCAATGCCCAATTTTCAATGTCCAATGACTTTTAGGACACCCTCGTAAAACTTTACTCCTCCACCAATTCAAAATCCGTCCTCCGGTTCTTCCGGCGCCCGTCATCGCTGCCGTTGTCGGCCACCGGCTTATCGGGGCCGTTGCCAATGACGGTGAAGCGGTTGCGCGGCATTCCGTATTCTTTCACTAAGTAATCCACCACAGCCTGGGCGCGCTTTTTCGATAGCGCGATATTAGAGGCTGCGCCGCCTACATTGTCGGTATTGCCTTCCACGCGGATGCGACTGTTGGCGAAGGCTTTGGCGATGGGTACCATCTCATTGTCGACGATGTACTTGGCGTTGTCGTCCAACTGGAATTCGCCCGTACGGAACGAAATACTCACCCGCTTGGTAGCGACCGCCTCTTTGCCTTTGGCTTCGCTTTCGGAGATGCTGGCAAACGATTTTTGCCCTTCGGCGGCGTGTTCGTTGCCGCTCAGGGTGGAGCGTTCCGCTACGCCGGGGAAGGCGGCTTTCGACCATCCCGGCACCACGTCGCTGCTTTTGAGCACACCCACATTGCGGTATTCCTTGGTCATGCGGCTGTACAATTCTTCGCCGGTGACGCCTTTGTAGTTGGCGCGGTTGAGGCCGAAAAAGTTGAGGTTGTCGCCGTGGGTGCAGAGGCGCACGTTGTCGATGGCTTTGACGGCGTCTTCTTTGGTGAAACCGTCGAAAGCATCGGCGAGGATTTGGGCTGCCTCCTGTTTGGCGGCCGGGTTGCGGTTGATCTCGGCGGCGCCTTTCATCCAGCCTTCGTAGAGTTGCTGCACGCGCTCGCGGTTGGCTTCCACCCATTTGCGTTTGGCGATAAACACGTCGGCGATGATGTTGGAAGCGTTGCGGGTACTTTGCAGCACGCGTGCGCCCGGCACTTTTTGCACACATTCTTCATCGAACGGCGACCACACGACTGCGGCATCCACGTTGCCTGCTTTAAAAGCGTCGGCGGCTTCGACGGGGGAGGGGACGCCCACCAATTTTATGTCGTTGGTGGTCATGCCCGCTGCGCTGAGCAGCCAGATGAGGAAGGAATGCGAGGGCGACATTTCTGCCACGGCGATTTGTTTGCCGCGCAGGTCGCCGACCGAGCCGATGCCCCGGCGTACCACGATGGCGTCGCCACCGCGCGACCAGTCGGCCTGGAATACCACGACCGGGTCGTAGGCCGCGAGGCCGGGCATTTCGGTGGGCAATGCGTCCACGGTAGCCCACAGGAGATGCACTTCGTCGTTTTTCCATGCGTTGCGGCTGGCGGTAGGGTCGTCGAGGATTTTAAAATCCACTTTAAAGCCGTTTTCCTTGAAAAAACGGCTGTCGGTATTGGGTTTGAAGCCCTTGTTCCAGTATTGACCACCGGCATAACCGCCCCAGGTGACCACGCCGACACCGATGGTATTTTCGTCGGGGACGCCGCCGCCCGCCGTATCGCTGCCGCCTTGTTCGGTTTTGGCTTTTTCCTGGAGTTCTTTACCGGTTTCGGTGTTGTTCATGAAATAACGAACACCAAAAAATACGATCCCTACGACGAGCAGGGTTATGAGGAATTTGGAAAAGGATGTGAGTTTGGCCATTGTTTCGTTGTTAGTTATTGGTTATCGGTTCTTGGTTGTTAGTTATTGGTTCTTGGTTGTTAGTTCTGGCGAAGTAATTCCATTTTTTGGAAAAATAGGGTTTCTGGGGTCTCGGAACACTCTACGGTGTCCTCTTATTCGGTTTTGTCATCCTGTAAGGAACTGTCCGCTCTACGAGGGTACTCTACGGTGTACTCTACGNNCCCTCGTAGAGCGGACAGTTCCTTACAGGATGACAAAACCGAGCGAGAGCGGGCTCCGTAAATCGGACAGATTCCGACAAAATGACAAAAATCACTGTTCGAAGAATGTATCGTATTGATTTCCGCCGCGTTCGGCTTTGGTGGGTATGTGAGCGGGTGCGTTGAGGTCGAGCACGTCGGCAGGGCTGTTGGCTTTGGCGACGATTTTGTTTTTCTCGCCGCCCAAAAGCATCGAAACGCCCTCTTTTTCCCATTTTTCGAGCATGGCCATGCCTTCTTCCTCGAACACACCGTTTTGAAGGTCGATGCCGTCCATGAAGTTTTTGGACATATCCATAAAGCGCTCCATTTCGCCGACTTTCTGGCCTACGTCTTCGGCCATGGCTTCGAGGGCCATGTCGTACATATACTTTTTGTCGGAGTTGCCGCTGAGGATGGCTTGCGCCGAGCGGATAGCCGAGTGGCTGGCTTTGATGGCTTTGTATTCCTGCTCTTTCACCACCACCTGGTCGGAGAGGTCTTCGAGCATGATCTCGGAGTTCTCATACATCTTGGTCAGCACCCGGTAAAGGATTTCCATCCGTTTATAAAGGTCTTCCAGTTTGACGTTCGAATCCTGCAAACGACCGGCTTTGCGGGCCTGCAACACCATGATGGCTTCTTTGCCGGTTTCTTTGGCTTTGCCCGCCAGGCTGAGGTTGTTCTGGATGCTGCGCTGGTTTTGTTTGATCATCTCGTTCAGTTTGTACATCTGCCCTTTGAGACTGCTGATCTGGCCATTCATTTTGCTCAGGCTGTCCTTCAGGTCCTCGATGTAACTTTTGAGGATGCCGATGGGGTCGATCTGCACAAAAATACCGGTAATCCAGCGCATCACCGACTTGTACATATACCAGACGAGGTTGCGCATCTTGGGATCGAGTACCACATAGACAAGGGCTGCCAAAGCGGCAAGCAAACCTGCGAGGTATAAGGTGTTGGATGCCAGCGCGATAAGCGTGGGGAGGGCTTTGTACAGCAAAAATCCGCCTCCAAGTACTAAGGCGGCCATAAAAACGCCGCCGGTGAGGCCTTCGGGACGTTCCCAAAAACTTTTGGGTTTGATTGGTTGCAAGTCAGTCATATCGAATTGTTGATTTTTTAAAGAAAAGGTAGAGGGTAGAGGGTAGAAGGTGGAGGGTGTGCGTGTCGCACCTTCTACCCTCTACCTTCCACCCTCTACCTTATGATTTATTAAAAAGATTGTTGAAAAACATCCGGACACTGCGGCGAAAACCGCTGTTGGTGAAATACAGAATCACAAATGCCAGCGGGAGCAGCCAAAAAAGGCCGATGGTAAGTTTCAGGAGGAAGTAAATGAGCCACAACGCCAGCAAACCGGCGAAAAAGGCGACGATTGGATTTTTAATTAAATCATTCATTGTCTGACTGTTGAATTGTTGAATTGGCGATTTGCTGATTTGAAGGGAGGCGCGTAACAGCGCATTGAACTGAATTTTACAACCACCCACCGTTTTACCCGCCGTAGTCTTGACGAAGGCGGGCACTTATTTAAGATACTGTTGAATTTTCCCGACGTCTTCCTGTAGTTGCCCGGTCACAGAAGTAAATGTAGCCTCAAAATCGGCTTTAGTGTTCTCGACTTTTACCGTGCTGTCATCGATCTCCTTGCGGATTTGTTCGCTGCGCTGGCGGTGTTCTTCGATTTGCTGAGTAAGTTGTTTGATTTGCTCCGCTTTGTTTTGGATCATGGCTTCGAGGTTTTTCACTTCTTCCTCGCGGTTGCCGATGAGCCGGGCGCGTTGCTGGGCATGAGCCTCGTTGAATTTGGTCTGTTCGTTGGTCAGCACATTGAGGTAATGTCTGGCGGATTCGACCAGTTTGGCGGGTGTGACACCCATCGTCTGTGCCATTGCATAGGCGGAGTGGAAGCGGGTCGCTTCATCCATGGGCATCTTCGACAGGTTTTTCAGGGCCTGGCGGAATTCGAAATAATCGAAGCCTTCCTGGTTGTTCTTTTCCAATGCGCCGGCCAGGATTTCCACAAATTTGTCGCTTACCGATCCTGTTGCGCCGGATTCGACGCTTCGTTGTTTAGGCGGCGGCGCAGTCATTTCAGCGGGATGCTGAGTTTGTGTTTGTGTTTGATTTGTGCTTTGTGCAGCGCCGCCCTCATCTTCGAGGATAAAAACGGACTTGAATTTTTTTAGAATATCGCTCATTGAACGGTTGGCTTTGAATGCCCGCCTTCGTCAAGACTACGGCGGGTAAAACGGTTGACGGTTCACGGCTTGTGCCGAAATATCGTCCCCGGAATTGTCAGCCAAAAATGAGGGGTAGAACACCCCGCTTCCTAAAATCGTCGGCGACAATCCGGGAATTTGCGACAAAGAAAGGTAAAACGAACGATAAAATGTCAAAAAGAAGGTTTCAGGGCTTCAAAATTTCAGGGTTAATTTTGCGGGTTCGATTCTCGTACGGGCTACTGCCTATTATTTTTAAGCCCTCGCACTTTTTGAATGCGAGGGCTTTTTTATTCGAAGTAGAGTTTTAGCCAGGTAACCCATCCAGATTTAATCGCTTGTCATAACCTGGTATTTAAGTTTTTTCTTATCGGGATCACCAGGAAAACTCGATAGATCATCCACGCGAATCGATCCAGTCCAGGATATAATTGGCATCCTCTTTCCAGCTCGGTTGCCCCAGCACAAAATGGTTGCGACCTTCAAATTCCTTGAAATCGACCACCGAGTCATTGGCTTTGTACGCCTTTGCATTGCGACGGTTGATGTTTGCCGGAATGATATTGTCCGTAGAACCGGCCGATCAGGATCGGCTTTTCGGGCAGTTCCTGTACGATATTTGCATAATGGTTCACGAGTTCGGACAAGGTCAGTTGCGCCAGATCGGTGTCATCGGGCTGCCTTTTCCGAAGCGCGGCGGCGGATGCGTTTTTGTAGGGCCAGGGCGGTGCGATAGTGTTATATCCTTTTCTTTCAAAGTAGGTTCTCCAGTTGTCCCAGCCGCTGTGGCTGACGAATGCGCCGGTGATAAACACCACGGATTTTGTTGTTATACTTTTCATGCTGTTCAGGCGATTTTATTTGGTCGTATTTAATGCGAATTATGACAAATGGCCCCAACTCCGAAATTCACGTTGTTCTTTCAAAATGTGGATACAGGTTGCTTATTCTCCTTGCTTTACTTCGGCTCAAACCAGCCGAATCGAAGTGTCAGGGCATAAACCGTTGCATTTAAATCGTTTTTGTCCAGTGTTCCAAGCCCTTCGAAGCCGTTTATGAAACGATATCCAATGCTGGCGCTGAGGCGGAACCAGCGGGCCACATTCCATTCGATGCCTGCTTCCGGAATGGCCACAAACACAGCATCCTGATCGTCGAAATCCTGTTCTTTAGCGTTCACTGCGCCACCGGCTATTTTCAAGGATGTATAGCCGTGAAATAAACGGCGCGACTGAATGGTATATCCCAGCCACAAACCGCCGTATCCGATGCCGGGCTGCCGGTAATCGGTTCCAGACGCATCAAAGGCCTCGCCCATACCGAATGCGCCGATGAAAAGGTCATTGAATACCAGGCCTCCGCCCCCACCCCCGCCGTGGCCGCTGGTATTTGGAGCATGGGTATAGGCGTAAATCGGCGCCCCGAAGCCGCCGGTCAGGCGAATATGCCGATGTGTTTCCTGTTGGGCTGATAAAACCGAACAGGTAGAGAGAAACAATGCGAAGAAGATCAATTTTGTGTGCATCGTTTTTATTTTGAAATGACTTTTGAATATGATTCGATCCCTTATGGACACAACTATTTTTTGACCAGCCATTTTTCTACTGCCCTGGAAAAGTCTGCTACATCAATAGGATGCCTGCTGGTGATCAGGTTTCCGTCTGTTACGACCGGCTCTTCCAATACGGTACCCCCGGCGTTTTTCAAATCTGTCTGGATGTTCCAGTAACCGGTCAGTTTTCGTCCTTTGAGAATGTCTGCTGAAGCCAGCACGACCGGGGCGTGACAGATTGCGGCAATCAATTTGTCTGATTTATTGAAATCCTGGATAAACCGGATTACATCTTTATCATAACGAAGGTTATCCGGATTCCAGGCGCCGCCGGGGATGAACACGGCATCGTAATCAGCTACCTTGATCTGGTCGGCGGTGCGGTCAAATTTAATCCAGCCTACAGGCTGTAAATATTGAATTGCCATAATATGTGTTTTCGCCATTTCAGGTTGGCTCAAACCATATCTTTCGGGTGCGGGGTTGTATTTGGGAGCAACGATGTCGACCCTGGCGCCCAGTTCCCTGAAATACCAGACCGGCCCCAGGAGTTCTATTTCTTCAAAGCCATCTGCGGCAAGCACTGCAATCCTTTTACCTTTTAATGCCGAAGTGTCTTTTACAGGGGTAAAGAAGAATGTTCTGAGCGCTTCGTTTCCGGGCGCATTGAGCAGTTGCGATACCGGCATATTGACAACTACGGATGGGGAAGCCAGTTGATTCAGCACTTTCAGTTGATGTGAATCAACTTGGTTTGCGCTTGTTCTATCCTGAGCAGTTGCACTAAAAACAGCAAGTACGCTGATTATAGCTGCCAACAGGATTTGATTTATCTTTTTCATTTTAAATAATTTGAATTTTGATTGTACTAATGTTGCTTGTGAGGATTTCCGGAATTCATCCGTTAGTATCCGGTGCAGGCATGTCGAATCCGTTCAGGATCATTGCGATGAGGCTATAGCCACCCACAATAAAGAAGAGTTCCGCTACACCATCCCGCCCGAGCAGGTTTACTGCATGGTTGTAAGTGGAGGCCGGAACAGCATGACCGGCGACCAGCGAACGGGCAATGTCGAGTGCAATGATTTCCTGTTCGTTTAATCCATTGGGACGGCCTCCGGCTGCAAGGGATGCAACAACATTGGCTGACAAACCAAATGCCTTTGCCATGATCTCATGTACATAGAGGATGAAACGTGCATTAAAAGCACTCCCCACAGTGAGGATAGCTACTTCACGTACTGTTTTGGCAAGTGTTGCATGCATATCGAGCGCTCGCAGGAAGCTTAGGGCCGGTACTCCAAACAGTGGAAAATGTAACATCGGAGCAAAAGGGCCCAGTAACGCGTTCTGCGAATCCATCATGATTGCCTGACCCTGGCTGCGGGTAATGAGATCCGCGATCTCATCGTGAACATATCGCAATTCCGGACTCAGCGTATCCGGCGGTAATGGTATTGTACGCATGGTTTTGTTTTTTAACTATTAGGGAATTCCATTGTAAACCGGCCGTTAATTAGAACAAAAGCCATACGGCATATCTTATCTGACCGGTTTGCCCAGGCATGGTTTGTACCATTTTGGATAATGATGTCGCCCGCCTTGATTGTCGTCTCGCTACGGTCAAGGATCATGGTGATTTCCCCCTCAAGCACGATTCCGTAGTCGACCGTTTCCGTGCGGTGCATTAACGGGTGAGGAGCGCCTTCCCGGGATGTTGAAGCTTGCTCGCCTCCCATAGACTTAAATTTTTCCAGCGCATCTGCTCCGGTGAGTTGCCGTATTTCTTCGCCTTCCGGGGGGAATTCAATGACCCGTATCCGGGTTCCATTGACAGGAGGAGCCAGTACCAAACCCTGCTCATCCGTATCATCCGGCCGGCTGTGAATTAAAGCAGGCGTTTCCAGGGTATGCCATACTTCGAAAAAAGTGGGGCCGCCGGGGCCGCCCACAAGCTGGCTGCGCTCAGGCGGCGCGTCGGAAATAACAATTGCTTTTCCATCTGCATCATGACCCGTCACGATGCGCCTGAATGTTTTCGGTTGCTGGTTCATGATAAATTACTTTTTGATTTTTTGAAAACAAACACCCCGAGGTAGTGAAACAGTACGCCTATTGCCCAGGCCGGTGTCGACCATAGAGGCCACAAATAGGTTCTGTCGGTTAAATACCATAGGAGCCAGATGGCAGGAGTTGCCAGTAGAAAAACAAGCAAGTGGATCCTGAAACCCTTTTTGGGATCGACGGGTGTTACTGGATTCTTTGTCATAACATTATTTGAATTGATTGATGTGAGAAGATTTATTGAATGCGTGTTTATTTTTTAACGGAACCTTTCGCAGCTGCTTCAATCACATCGGCTACGGCTTTCGGCTGAGCGATAAAGACGGCATGACTGCCTTTCACTTCCGTGATTTTCGAGCCGGCGCGTTTTGCCATAACCCGTTGACCGTCAGGCGGAATGGTTTGGTCTTCCGTGGATACGACATTCCAGCTGGGTTTTGTTTTCCAGGCAGCCTGGGTGATCGGTGTTCCGAACGCCGATGCCGCGAGCGGCACCTGGGCATCGGCCATAAAATCCGCTTGTTCTTTGGGCAGGTCGGCGCAAAAACCGGAGTGGAACTTTGCTTTATCGTACCAGATAAAACCGTCCACAGGCGGCAGGATGCCGGAATTGGGCGGCGGAGGTCCGGCCTCAGATAAGGACAGCAAGGTTTCGTTGGCATCAGGCACAAATGCGGAGACATAAACGAGCCCGACGACGTTCGAATCGTTTCCGGCCTCTGTGATGATGGCGCCGCCGTAGGAATGACCAACCAGGATGGAAGGGCCTTTTTGAAGCGCGAGTACGCGTTTTGTGGCGGCTACGTCGTCGGCCAGCCCGGTGTTCGGATTGCCCACCACACTCACATGGTAACCTCGTTTGATGAGGATCTTATAGACGCCTTGCCAGCCGGAGCCGTCAGCGAAAGCGCCATGCACGAGTACGATGTTTTTTATGGGTGTTTGTGCCTGGACAGTTACCGACATGGCGAACAGAGGGGCTGTCATCAGGAAGATGCCGGACATCAAACGGCCTGTCTTGTAAACAGAAATTTGCACGTTCATTTGTAGTAAATTTAGATTGTGAAATGAATTTCCCTGCATGTTGCTATTCATGTGCCATTCCAAATCTTTGAACGTGGGCGAGTTCCTATTTTAATTTAAAATATTTACTATCATATTTTTATACATATAATTTCTTAAATGTACCAAATAAAAAAAGGGGTTTCTCTCCGAAATTCTCGGAGAGAAACCCCTTTTAAACTCCGAAATTCTCGGAGTTCGGAGCCGGAAGAAAATTTAACACCTTCTAAAAGAGATCCTCTTTCTTTACCCCCAGCTTTACCATTCTGGATTCCAGGGTGGTTGGCTTGAGTTGCATGAGTTCCGCGGCACCGCCTGCACCTCGGATGCGGCCCTTGGCTTTTTTCAAAACCGCGATGATGTAATCCCGTTCCGTTTGCTGTTGCCGCTGTTTGACATCTTCCAGTGTTCGAACGGTTACTTTGGTTTCAATGTCGGGAGCAACAAAGGATGGTGCGAACAGGGTGCTTTCCAGCGGGCGTCTTAAAATCAGTTCGGATTTGCCGTCGTTGAGGATAACCGATTGTTCCACAATATTTTCCAGTTCCCGGATGTTGCCGGGCCAGTGGTAATGTTCAAGTGCTGTGATCATTTGGGGTGAAATTCCTGAAAAGTGCTTTTGGGTTCGCGCGCAGCATTGCATGGCAAAATGCCGGGTTAGCAGTTCGATGTCTTCTTTACGCTCCCGAAGCGGCGGAAAAAAAATAGGGAATACGTTCAGCCTGTAATAGAGATCAAGGCGGAACCGGCCTTCGGCGACTTCTTTTTCGAGGTTGCGGTTCGTAGCCGCCACGATGCGTACATTTACTTTGACCGGTGCTTTACCACCGATACGTTCGATTTCCTTTTCCTGCAGGACCCGGAGCAATTTTGCCTGCAAATCGAGGGGCATTTCCCCGATTTCATCCAGGAAAATGGTGCCGCCGTCGGCCAGTTCGAATTTACCGGTCCGCCGCTCGGTGGCGCCGGTAAAAGCGCCTTTTTCGTGGCCGAACAATTCCGATTCGATCAGATTGGCGGGCAGGGCCGCGCAATTCACTTTCACCAGAGGTTTGGTCTTGCGCGGCGACAATTCATGAATGTAGGTGGAAATGCGTTCCTTGCCGGTTCCGCTTTCGCCCAACACCAGTACCGAGGTATCGTGCGGCGCAACCTGCGTTACCAGGTCCAGTACTTGCAGCAGTTGCTGACTATTCCCGATGATGTCTTTAAAAACGGGATTGGTTTCCGTGCACTGAAGTGGCTGTGTGTCAGCCTGAACAGGCTCCATTTTCGCAAAGGCCGACAAAGATTCCTGCAACCGTTCCAGCAAGTCCAGATGCCCTGCGCCGTAGATTTCGGCTTTCCTGCTGAAAAATGACAGGATCATGGGATTTTTACCTGACTGGGCTAAAGGCAATACGAGGCATGAAGCCAGGTTGAATTTTTTGGCTATGCGTTCGTTAAACAAGTCCGGTTTAAGATACTGTTGAAAATGTTCCGCCACATAAAACGCCGCGACGTTCGGGTGCCCGGCCTTTGAAATCTGTGTATGTAGTTCCTCCGCTTTCAAACCGGTGATGTTGGATAATTCAGGCAAGCCGATGGATTGATACTGGTCGAAACCGGTCCGGAAAAAGCCGCACCAGGAAACTGGGCCATCTTCGATCGTTGACATGCTTGCCGTGATAAAATCGAACGAAACGGACGATTGGACGGCTTTTGCAAGCTGTTCAATTTTAGCCGCCCAGGTCATAGGCTGTTCTTCGATTGCCCGGAGCGCCTTTAAAAGCGTTTTTTCTTTTGCCTGCCTGGACTCGTTGCTGTGGGTATGCCGGTAGCGCGCAATTTCGAGGGTAACCAGCACATCCTTTGCACGAAAAGGCTTTAAGAGAAAACCGTAAGGCTCCGTAATTTTGGCTTCCTCCAGGGTTTGCTGATTGGAATTGGCGGAGAGGTACACAAATGCGATATCAAGCGCTTTTAACTGCCGGGCGAGATCAATACCCGTCAAATTTCCCAGCAACTGAATGTCCAGCAAGACCAGTTCCGGTTTTTTCTGTTCGATGCTCCGGAGTGCGGCATCTACGGAAGGGGCAATACCAGTGACCAGATATCCCGCATTTTCCAGGATCGCCTGAAGGTCGCTGGCGATGATAAATTCGTCTTCTACAATCAGGATTTTTTCACCCATTTCAATTGATCGGTTTGACACCCTTAAGAGGCTGTTTTAATGGTAAACCGGATTTATCTTTTTTTCAAGCGGAAACACGAACAAAACGCTCAGGCCTTTTTTGCTGATTACTTCAAACGTACCGTTTAATTGAATGGCAAGTCCCTGCATAAGGCTCATGCCGAGCGATTTGCTTTTGGCGGCATCGAAACCAGGCGCCAATCCTGCGCCGTTGTCGATGATGCTCAGCAACAGCCGGTTTTCTTCCTGGTGTTGCATCGAAATAGACACCAAACCGTTCCCGTTTTCCGGAAATGCATATTTGATGGCATTGGTGATCGCTTCGTTCAGGATCAAACCGACGGGTACCGCCTGAGTTACCTCCAGATGGATGTTGTCGACCTGGACGTCAAAATGAATCTTGTGGCTGGTATTAAAGTTCTCATCCAGGTAGTTCAGCAACTCACGGATATAGGAATTCATGTCGATCAGGGTCAATTGGTCCGTTTGATATAACTTTTGATGGATGAGCGACATCGCTTGTATCCGTTGCTGACTGCCCTGAATGGCCTTAACAGCAACTTCATTGTCCACATATCGCATCTGTGCATTCAACAGGCTGATGGCGATCTGCAGATTGTTTTTGACACGGTGGTGAATCTCTTTTATCAGCCATTCCTTTTCATCCAGCAGACGTTGAAGGGAAACATTTTTTTCGTGGATTACCTTTTGCTGATTTTCGAGTCGTTTTTCACTGCGCTGTTTGAGTCGGTAACGGTTGTATAATAAGCCTACGATACCAAGCAGCAAGGCCAAACCACCGAAGGTGGCATTTTTGATCAAATTGGATTGTTTGAGCTCTATATCCCGTAGTCTGCCCTGATCCCGGAGCAACTGGATGTTCTGTTCTTTCAGCAGGAGGTCCTTGTCTTTTTTGCTCGTTTCGTATTCGACCTGAAGTCGCGCGATTTGTTTGCTGTTTGCTGCACTGCTGACTGAATCCCGAAAGGTTTTATAATCCTTCAAATGGCGGATGGCGGAAATGAAATTTCCGCGTGCGGAGTCCGCTTTGAAGTACCACAATTGGATTGAAGCGAGTGCTAAAAACGAATTCCCACTCAGGTTTTTATATTTTTCGATAAAGGGATAAGCTTTTTCGTATTGTCCTGTGGCCTGAAGATATTGTATGACTGATCTGTACAATAATTTTAGTGTCCCATTGTACGTCGTTTTGTCGGCCAATGAAAGCAATCGCTGATAATAAGGACGCCCATTGGCATATTGACGCAGCATCCTATAGGTGTTTAAGAAACTCATATTAAGCCAAATCTGCTCGTTGATGTCGGCCGCAGCAAATTTCTTTTCAACACTTTTTAAGAAAGCAAGGGCCTTTTCCGTTTTTTTAAGGGATGTTAAGGTATTGACGATATTGGGGGTCAATATTTGTATGGAGACGAGGTCGTCGTATTTTAAAGCGATGGAGAATGCTTTCTGGAAATAAATATCTGCTTGTGCAAATTGATCCATTTTATGCAGGGTAACACCCAGCCGATTATAGATGGTACACAATTGAAGCGAAGTATCCTGAACCGCTTCAGCCGTCTCCACTGCGAGCAAATTGTATTTTAATGCCTGCTCATAGTTCTCTAAACTTGACATCACGGTGCCCAGCAAGTCATATACGCCCTGAATTCTGGGAAATTTTAATTCATTGTACAATGCAAGGGATTGCTTTAATTCATCCACAGCCTGGTCGAAATGTCCCTGCATCTGGTGAAAATCGGCAAGGTCTTTTAATACGCCTGCCAGTTTTAATTTTTCGCCGCTTTGTTCATAAAGTGACCTGGCCTGTTCGTAAATGCGGATTTTGTCGATTCTTTCCTTATCCTCGAAAGCATTATAATAGCCCGCCGATTCGAGATAGGCATCTCCGAGCAATGCGTTCCAGTTGTTTTGTGCCGCTACTTCGATGGCCCGCTGTACATATTTTTCGCCGTGCGCTTTATCACCCTGCTCGCGGTATGCGCTGGAAATCACCAGGTTGCTTTTTACTTCCCATTTAGCATCTCCAAGCGTTTGACTCAAGGTTAAAGCCTGGTCGGCATATTTCAAAGCCTTTGTCATGTCGGATGCTTCCGCACCGGGTTTGAGTACAAAAGAAAGGCTTAAATCCAGCAAAATGGAAATCCGGTTGGTATCGGCCGCGCTTGCAGCCAATAGTCTTTGCAAATCGGCCTGCGAACGAAGCGGCACAGACTGGGAAAGCCCGATGCATCGCAACAGTAAGCATCCAAACAGTAGAAAACAGGATCTGACCATAGTAAATTTGCTAAAAAAAGACGTTGCTGTCTGGTATAACCTGCACCGGCACTTAATCCTGTGACAAATTAAACGTGTTTTTCAGACATTTCGTCCGATGCAATAATACAATTTAAACAGAATAAGAAAAAGAGGTGACCTTCCCAAACGGGCTGTAAAGTCTGCGAATCGTTTTTCCTTTGCCCCAAATAACATTATGACTTTCGACGTAACCATTCCCGTTCTCAACGAAGAAGAGACCCTCGACCGGCAGGTGCGCATCCTGCACGATTTTTTACAAACCCACTTTCCCGCGCCCGGCCAATGGCGCATCGTGATCGCCGACAACGGCAGTACCGACAACACCCGTCATATCGCGGCTGCTCTGTGCGATGCATTCCCCGAAATTCAATTGGTGAAAGTCCCCGAAAAAGGGGTCGGCCTGGCGTTGAAAACATCCTGGACACAAAGCCGGGCCGATATCGTCGGTTATATGGATTTGGATATGGCCACCGATCTGCGGCATTTTATCCAGGCGTACAATGCACTCGCCACCGAGGGTTTCGACCTCGTGTACGGCACCCGGCTGCACAAACAATCGCGCGTCATCGGGCGCACCCTGAAACGGGAAATCACTTCGCGGGTGTTCAATTTAATGTTGAAACTGTACCTCGGTACCCATTTTTCCGACGGGATGTGCGGCTTCAAATGGTTGCGCCGCCAACACCTGCCGGCGCTCATGGAAGGCGGCGCCGTCTCGAACGGCTGGTTTTTCAGCACCGAACTATTGACTGTCGCTGAGTGGAAAGGACTGAAAATGTGCGAATTGCCGGTGCATTGGACGGACGACACGACGGGTAGCAAGGTGGATATTCCCCGTTTGGCGCAGCAATACATGAAGGCGATGCGGGTGTTGAAGGGGAGGAAGCAGTAGGCAGTGGCAGTGGCAGTAACAGTGGCAGTGGCAGTAGGCAGTGGTGCTTTATCACCTGTTGGCAGGGATTGACGAAATGCGATTACATGAAATACGAATGACGATGTTTTCAGCCCCGTGCTGATGCCCGGCGCAACGACCTTTTACATCGTCATTCGTATTTCATGTAATCGTATTTCGTCAATCAAAATTGCCTGTAAATTGGAACAGATCGGTCCTGCTCCCATGAAGATGGAGCCGGTCGCTACAACAAGTACTTATACCTCGGACCCACCGGCATAAATCCTTCCCGCTCGTAAAAGTGCAGCGTTTTTGCGTATTGCTCGCCCGGCGTGGTTACTTCGAGCCGCTGCCAGCCGCGCTCATCGGCGAGCGATTTGGCGGCATCCAGCAATATTTTTCCCACCCCTTCGGAGCGGTAGGGCGGCACGACATAGAGTTCGTTGATGACCCCGATGCGACCGCCGGCATACAAAGCCAGCGATTCCACGAGTGTCAGTACGCCTACGGCATCGCCGTCGTCATTGAAAGCGAGCAAAGTCGAATGGAGCGCATCTTCGTCCATTTCGATAAAGATATCGGCGATTTCGGAAGCGGTGAGGGTGTGCCCCACATCTACGAATAGATTGGCAAGCATTTCGGCTACGACGGCGGTGTGCGATTCGTCGGCGACAACAAGGTGGATCATGATGATTTATTTTGATTTTCCCGGCACTATTGAAACGTTACGGGCAAAGTTTTTTCAGCATTCTCCCGTTTCACTTTTACGGTGGTGCTGTCACCTTTTTTGAAGGCAGCCAGGGCTTTCATGTAGTCCTGGATGTTTTTCACGGGCAGGTCGCCCAAACTTGTGATGATGTCGCCTTTCAGCACACCGGCCTTCGAAGCGGGTTTGCCGTCCGTCACACCGTCCACGTGCACACCTTCGCCTTCCCAGGTATAGTCGGGCATGATGCCGAGCGTTACTTTGAAACGCGGCGTATCTTCCTGTTTGGCTTTTGTTTCCTGGAAAGTCAATTTGGGTGTTTTATCGAGCGATTCGATGACGCGGGTAGCGAAATCGAGTACTTGTTTTTCGCCCGAAAAATTGACTTTCTCCACATCGTCGCTCGGTTTGTGATAGTCCGAATGCTGGCCGGTGAAAAAGAACAGGACGGGGATATTTTTCAAATAAAACGAAGTGTGGTCGCTGGGGCCGATGCCTGCGCTGTCGAATTTGACGGTGAGTTCGTTTTTCAGGCTGTTGATCGTCGGTACAAAATCAGGCGCTGTCCCGACGCCGCCCACCATAATGCGTTTTTCCGCATTGAGCCGCCCGATCATGTCCATGTTGACCATAAAACTGACTTTTGAAAGGTCGATGGTAGGTTTTTCGGTGTATTTTTTGGATCCGACCAGGCCGAGTTCTTCGCCTGAAAAGCACAGGAAGAGGAAGTTGTGTTGTTCTTTGACGTCGTTTTTGGCAAAGTAGCGGGCGAGTTCGATCACCCCTGCCGTGCCGCTGGCGTTGTCGTCGGCGCCGTTGTGGATTTTTCCGTCGGGGTTGGCTTCCAGCGAGTTGTGGTCGAGCCCGAGGCCGAGGTGATCGTAATGCGCACCGATGACGATGGTGTATTGGGCGCCGTTGTCGAGGTAGGCGGCCACATTTTGACTGTTTACCTGCGGCGAATTTTCAGTGATGCCGCCGTGGGGATCGGTCGATTTTTTAAAAGTAAAGCCGTAGAGGAAGGTGCTGTTGTCGCCTTTGGGTGTGAGGCCGATTTTTTTGAATTGTTTGGCGATATAACTGGCGGCTTTGCGCTCCTCCTCCGTACCCGTTCCGCGACCTTTCAGTTTGTCGGAAGCCAGGTAAGAAACGTGATCCTTCAATTTTTTCTCTGAAATACTTTGGGCAAAAAGCATTGGCACTGTCAAAAACAGCGCAAGGATGATAAGGACGAATGACTTCATATCGTGATATTTTTGGGGCGAAGGTAACAGGTAGGCGGCGTCTTCGGGATCATGTTCATGTCAAAAAACAATCGCCCGTTATTGTTTGGAAAAATACGCATTTGGCCGAATACACGTCGGCGGGCCGTTCCTGATAAAAAATGAAAACAAGAAAAAGCGATTGCCCCTGTTTGTGTTAAGTAAAAAACAGGGTCGCTCAAATTTTACTGTGAAATTTAGTTCTGTTTTACCCCATCTAAAATACCTGTTTAAAGAACTATCTTTGCCCCGATTTTAAAAAGTAAGAAAGATCATGGTAAAAATACTCGCAAATGACGGCATTCACCCCGATGGTCGCCTGCTTCTCGAAGAAGCCGATTATATTGTAGACGAAGACAAGATTCCGCAGGAAGAACTGGCCGATCGGATTGCCGACTACGACGTACTTATCGTGCGCAGTGCCACCAAGGTAACCAAAGCCGTGATCGACGCAGGCAAAAACCTCAAAGTCATTGCCCGTGGCGGTGTCGGTCTCGACAACATCGACCTTGAACACGCCCAAAGCAAAGGCATTCAGGTGTTCAATACTCCGATGGCTTCTTCCCGGGCAGTGGCCGAACTGGCCGCCGCACACATGTTTGCGATGTCCCGGATGCTCAACCGCAGCAACCGCGAATTACCTGCCGGCGGCGATTTCAAAAAGTTGAAAAAAGCCTACGAAACGGGGTTTCAAATCAAAGGCAAAACACTCGGTATTGTCGGATTCGGTCGAATCGGGCAGGAATTGGCCAAGATCGCGCTGGGCATCGGCATGTCGGTGCGCGCCCACGATCCCTTTGTGCAGGAGGCTGAAGTGGGTATTCAACTCAATGATTTCGAGGATCTTAAATTTTGCGTGCGCATCCGCACCGAATCGCTGGACAAAATCCTGCGCGAATCCGATTTCATCAGTTTTCACATTCCGGGTTCGGGCAAGGCGGCCATTACCGCCGACGAACTGGCGAAAATGAAAAACGGCGTTTTTCTCATCAATACCGCCCGCGGCGGTGTCATCGACGAAGAAGCGCTGCTGGTAGCCCTCGACAGCGGGAAGGTCGCCGGCATCGGACTCGATGTGTATGAAAATGAGCCCACGCCAAAAGAGGCCCTGCTGAAACACCCGAACGTGTCGTGCACACCGCACATCGGCGCCAGCACGGTGGAAGCGCAGTCGTACATCGGCATGGAACTGGCGGATAAAATCCTCGCTTTTTTCGGCGACGACAAATAAGGGTTTGAAGGTTTCTGGTTCCAAGGTTTCAGGGTTGTTGGTTACGCCGAACCCTGAAACCTTGAAACCAGAAACCTTCAAACCCTTAGATTTTCCACCAATCTTTTTCCGGCAACGCCGCTTCCAGCACCATTGGCTCCTGCCGGACGGGATGCAGGAATTCCACCCGCCAACTGTGCAGCCCGATGGAGGCATCGGGCAACGCCTCCGGGGCTCCGTATTTCAGGTCGCCGAGGATGGGACAACCGATTGTCGCCAGTTGTGCCCGGATCTGGTGCGGCCGGCCGGTCAGGGGGAATACCCGCAGCAACCAGTATTTGCCCGCAATTCCAACGGTTTCGTATCGCGTGATGCTTTCCTTCGCATCGCCGGCAGGTTGCGCGAAGGCTTTCACGATATTCTTTTTTTCGTCTTTCAGCAAATAATGGCGCAGTTCGCCGGAGTCTTTCGGCGGCGCTTTCAATACTAAGGCGAGATACGTTTTTGCCACTTTTTTATCCCGAAACATCGTCGTCAGGCGGCTCAGGGCCTTGTCGGTGCGGGCAAACAGCACCGCGCCGCTCACCGGTCGGTCGAGCCGGTGCGCAGGGTGGAGAAATACCGCGCCGGGTTTGTCGTACTTTTTTTTCAAATACGCCTTGCCCCAATCCGTCAGCGTCGCATCGCCCGTGCGGTCGCCCTGAACCAGCCAACCCGCCGGTTTGTTGATGACCAATAAATGATTGTCTTCGAAGATTACAGCGTCATTAAGCGTCATTAAAGTCATTATAAAGGGTCATTGAAGTCATTAAAGTCATGGGTGTCGTCGTTGCTTCTTTTTCGTCGTAAATGTAGGCAAACGGTACATGTCGTTTATAATGCTGTGACGCTCAATGATAATAATGACCATAATTACTTTTAATGACTTGAATTACGCTTTAATGACCTCAATGACTCTTTAATGACTTCAATGACTTTTCAATGACTACTCTTTCCCTCGGTTTTTCCCCCTGCCCCAACGACACCTTCATCTTCGACGCCATGCTGCACGGCAAGGTGAACACCGAAGGGCTTGATTTTGAAGTATATATGGAGGATGTGGAGGCGCTCAACCGGCGGGCGTTTGCCGGCGGTATCGACGTCACCAAACTCAGTTACCACGCCTTTGCCTGGCTCACTGAACGCTATGCCCTGCTCGACGCGGGCAGCGCCTTGGGCAACAACTGCGGTCCGGTACTCATCGCCCGGGCGCCGATGAGCGACGCCGAAATCGACTCCGCCCGTATCGCCATCCCGGGCAAAATGACCACAGCCAATTTCCTGCTCAGTCTCGCTTACCCCAATGCCCCCGACAAACAGGAGACGCTTTTTTCGGAAATTGAAAACGCAGTTCTGGAAGGGACAGCGGATGCAGGACTGATCATCCATGAAAATCGCTTCACCTATCGGCAGAAAGGCCTGGTGAAACTGCTCGACCTGGGCGAATTCTGGGAAACGAGCACCGGCCTGCCGATTCCGCTCGGCGGCATCGTGGTGCGACGGGATTTGCCCTCCGATATTCAGCAAAAAGTGAACAGGGTGATGCGCCGCAGCGTGGAATACGCCTTCGCCAATCCGGCTGACGTGATGCCCTTCGTACGCCAACATGCGCAGGCCATGGACGATGCCGTGATGCAGGCGCATATTGACCTGTATGTGACCGATTACACGGTGGATCTGGGCGAAAAAGGACGGGATGCGGTGCGGGAGATGTTTGGAATCGCAAAGCAAAAAGGAGTAATTCCGGACTACAAAGAAAATTTTTTCATAAATTAAAAATTATAACCATTACTGGCACGGTTTTCGTATAAGTTAAAATGTGTGTAAGTATTGTTTTTAGAATTGAAGAAATTCTGGGGGACGCGAAAAGTCGCGTCCCTTTTTTTTATGCCAAAAATTAAGGTCATTGGAGCAACGCCCCAATGACCTTAATGACTTTAAATGGCCCTTCATTCTATTTACAGCCCCAACTTTTTCTTTACCTGCGCAGTAACGTCGTCCGCTTCTGCGGCAAAAAGGAACGCACCCGAACTGGTGTCGAAAATCATCAGGTAATTGTTTTCGGTGGCAACGGCTTTCACCGCTTCTTCCACTTTCGTCAGGATGGGTTTCAACAGGTCTTCGCGTCTGCCGGCGATTGACTGTTGCGCCTGTTGCTCGAATTTCTGAATGTCTTCCTGCTTTTTTTGCAATTCGGTTTCGAGTTGTTGCGCCTGAATTGGGGTTAGTTTGCCTTCCTGATAGTCGGCCTGGAACTTTTTCACCTCTTCCTGAAAGGCTTCGGTCATTTTTTTGTCAAGAGCCCCCAACGAGTCGGCGAAGACTTTCAGTTTGTCATTGGCCGCTTTGGTTTCCGGCATGGATTCCAGCAGATTGCCGAGGTTCATGTGGCCGTATTTTGGCGGCGTTTGGGCGGAAAGTGTGATCGCCCCGATCAACATCGCCAAGACTAAGCAAATAGGTGTTTTGCGAAACATCGTGTGTATAGAAGAGTTTTTTTGAACAAAAGAAACGAAAAACGGCGGCAAAAGTAACAATAAACGGCAGACGGTAGACGGTGGGCCGTAGACAGCAGTATTTTTTTATCGACCGGATCGAAAAATAAAGAAACCACAATGCCGGAAACTACGTCATAACGACCGTAAACCATCCACCGTCCACCCTGTGCCGGATGAAAGTTAAAGTTCCGTTAAGCAAATAGACAATGGCTGGACGAAATGGTAGCGCAAAACGTTTCTGCGGCGTATCTTTGTCAGAGACATTGACCAAATTCTCCAAAAGTTTCAGACTTTCGGAGCGCTCTTATAAGAAAATGACAGTAATGACTTTAATGTCCATCAATGGCCTTTCGTCCATGCGTGTGAAACAAATTTTCGCATCGCTCCTCTTCTTTTGCGCCTTTTTTGCGGCTCGTGCCCAGCAGGAGACCCCGGCTGCAACGGAAAAACCCAAGCCGCTGCTCATCCAGTTTTCCGGGATGTTGCTCACCGACGACGGCGGCCAACTCCGCCCCGTACCCTACGCGACGGTCTATTTGCCCAATAAAAACCGCGGCACGTACTCCGACTACCGGGGCTTTTTTACCATCGTGGTGGAAAAAGGCGACAAAGTGCGCTTCAACTGCATCGGTCTCGAATCGGTCACCATCACCGTGCCGGACACGCTCACGCAGGATCAATATTCCATCGTGCAACTGATGACGGAGGATACCATCAACCTGCCCGAAACGGTTATTTTTCCCTGGCCTTCGAGAGAACATTTCAAAATCGAATTCCTGAAAATGGACGTCACCCCCGAGCTCCAGCGCCGCGCTGCCGAAAACCTCGCCAACGAATACCTCGCCGAAGCCCGCCGAAATCCGGATATCGTGCCGCACAGCGGCAAGGAAAGCGCCAATTTTTACCTGCGCCAGCAATCCCGCGAATACGTCTACATCGGCCAGGTGCCGCCGATGAATATTTTCAGCCCTTTGGCGTGGGGACAGTTTTTCAAGGCGTGGAAAGACGGGAAGTTCAAGAAGCCGGTGACGAAGGATGAATAGCAGCCTGGGTTAACGACTCCCCGCATCAGTGCGAGACCACCACTTTTTCGGTGCGCAAATCATCTCCTGTCACCCAACGCACTAAGTAAATCCCGGCAGGCAATTGGCGCACGTCTACCTGTGTCGAGATGTCCGCTACGTTTAGGTCGCGCAGTACTCTTCCATTTGAATCAAGTAATTTTACACGGCCTGCAGCACCCGGTGTAAGTAACTGAAACCAGTCGCTCGCGGGGTTAGGCGCCAGTTCAAGTGTTTGATTGACAGGCTGAAGAGGGTTCCTGTCACGCCGCACCGTGAGAATTGCAGTTTCTGCTACGTTTGTAAGAATGGGCGGGTTGTAGTCAAAATATATCTCCGCTTGGTTGGCAATACCGTCGCCGATGTTCAAACCGCTGCGCGGTCGCAGGCTGAATTTAACAAAGCCGTGACTGGCCGTTTCGTCGCTCAGGCTGTCCGCCAGTTGAATATTTTCAAAGAAAAATTCGACTACGCCATGATCGCGCATCTTCCAGGTGCAGGGGTGCGAAGCGGCCAAAAACCTGAAAGAGGCCGGGTCGAGCGTTTCGTCTAACTTGTCGACGATGCGTACAAATTCCGCCGGGTAATTGCCGGTATTCTGAAAACGAACAGTGTAGGTGAGCGGGACGCCGGCTTCGTATTCGGACAGCGGGTAATCCTTCGGCTCCACCTGTTTGTCGTTGGGGTCGACTGAGCCGACGACCGGTACCCGGTACGCCTCGAAATTGTCCTGCGGCGTAATGTCCTTTTTCAACGGGTCGATATTACATTGAAACGAAAGCAGTTGTTCGATTTGGGCGCTTGCATCCGTTTGAATTTGCACATGAATATCGCGGGTTTCCCAGACAGCGAGTGTGCCCAAATCCCACACTAACGAATCAGGGTTCGGGTATGTTTCTGATGGCAGCGGATTGGCCGTAATGTATTTTTGAAAAGGGTCGAGCCGGAGCCGGACTTTGGCGGGCAAGGGCACGGAACCCGCGTTTTTTGCAGAGAGGGTGATGGTGGTGGTAAAGCCGGGCCGGAAAACGGGGCCCCATGCCAGATCGATCGTCAGGTCGCGGATGTTCGGTTCCAGTTGAATGGCAAATTGCAGCGCCGTATCGGATAGTGTGCCACTAAGCGCATACGCCAATGGGGTAGAAGAAACGATATGGTTGGCGGTTGGCAACACGATGCGAATCGAGTCGGCGGGATAGTTGTAATGTACGTCAAAATGACCTGTCTGGTCAGTTGTGAGATACCTGTCGGCGCCAAGTTGCAAAATATAATAGGAAGCGGGTACATCCCCCTGGTCAAACATTCCATTCGTATTAAAATCGATAAAAGCCCGGCCGGCCACGCGCCGGGTAGCGATTTGCGACAAATCGAGTTTCCAAAACAGACCTTCATTATTCGGACAAAAAGCGAAAAGGAGGTTGTCAGATACGGCAATTTTGCAACTATTCGCGTTAAACTCCAGGTCGCCGGTGAGGTCTTCGAGCGTGTTGGTAAAAAAGTTGTAGCGATACAGCGTCTCTTCACACGGGATGTACAAACAACTGTCGCGCAGTCGAACTTTGAGAAGATTGGTGGAATTCATACAGGGCAGATCTATGCCCAACTGGACGTATTCGCCCGTTAGCGGTTTTTTTCTCCAGACTTTACTGCCGTACAATGCAAAAAGGCCGTGTTCGTTGGAGAGCAGCATGGGGTTGGAAATTGTTTGCGGTTGTGAGGGGTCAACCGTCCAGACAATACCGTCGTCGCTGGAATTTATATTGCTTACCAGCGCAGCGCACAGATACATTTTCCCGTCAAACTCGATGAGTTGATCGACATTCTTAGGAAGCGCCGCAATGTTTTCCCAGTTGGCGCCGTCGTCGGATGAGCGATACAGATAATTTTCCGCACCGAGTCTTCCGATCATGTACAAAACGCCTTGAAAAGACAACAACCCGCGCGGCGCCAGACCCGTCGACGGAGGTAAATTCAACATCTCCCACCCATTGAAATCGCCGTCGATGCGCAATAAATTGAGCGGGCTGTTGCTCGTGGCAAACCACGCATTGCCGTGTTGTGCCACACAAGACAGCTTGCTGTACCTGGGAATACCCACCCAGGTAGCGCCTTCGTCCAGAGAAAATTGAGCGGGATCGATTGCCAATACGTCGCCGGTTTCCATAAATTGTAGGGTCGAAATTTCCCTGAGACCCTGATTGTGCATGAGCCAATGATCGCTCATACCGGTTTTGATCAAGATACCGTAAAAACTGCCGAGTATCGTGCGATCATCAAGAGGCTCAACATCATGTATATTGAGAGAATTTTCTTGTTCATAAATAGTTGTCCAGGTACCCCCCCCGTCTTCAGAAACACGGACGCCTTTGCCCAAAAAAGGATACCCTGCGGCGTTGAGGCTGAAAAGCACACCGTTTTTACAACGGAGGTAACCAAGCCCGGCAATTTGGGTGACGGGCGTCCAGGTCTCGCCCAGGTCGGTAGAACGCCAAAGCGGGTTTGCGCCGGCCTGGGTTGTGGTTTCGTAAGCCCATACGGTGTCTCCGTGGGCGACCATCGTCGACAAGCCGCCAAGCGGGGCAGCAAAAACCTCTTTCCACGATTGGTCGGTCTCCCGGCGGAAAATTTTTCTCGACAGTGAGTTCCGCACAAAAATTGTCTCGCCTGCCGCCACTACTTCGCTGATGTACTGGTCGACGTCATCCCAAACAAGCGAAGCAGTATGGGTCACCGGCGAATACAGCCAGATATGATCGTCGTCGTACAACCAGATTCCTTCCGAAGTGCCGACGATCCCTTTGGCATTGTTGCGTACTTCCCAGGGAATATTGACGAGTTGCCATGAAATGCCATTGTCGGCGCTGCGCAAAAAATGACCGTGCTGGGCGCCCAAAAAATACAAAACATCCTGATAATGTACTATTTCATCCGCGTAGGTGCCGCTGAAATCAGGAAATAAAGCAGGTTCCTCGGCGGTGTGCCAAGTCAACCCTTTGTCATCAGAATAATAAAGTCCGATTGAAGTGGAAGCAACCACATTTCCATTCGATGTGGTAAGAGCCATAACGGCTTCGCTTCCCGGAGCAACAACAGGCGCCCATTGGGCGTCTGTCGTCAAAAAAAAGAATAAAAAAACGACCGGTGAAAAGTATTTCACAAAAGTTGGTACGGAAGATACGGGCAACATAGGCGGAAGCAATTTGAAAAGGTGCGTATATACAGACAAGATGCAGGCTGACAAGTGATTGCTGCTGACGAATGAAAATTTTTCAGGCGAAGATGCCGATATTTTCAAACGCAAAAGATTTCCAAACAGGTGTCCTTCACCGAACCCTTCCGTCTGAATGCCGTTTCACCTGCTTTTCGTACCTTTGCGGCAAACGGACACTGCGCCTTTTCTTCTAACATTATTCCTCTTCGATGAGCGACCAGATTAAACACGAATGCGGCATCGCGATAGTGCGATTGCTCAAACCGCTCGATTATTACCACAAAAAATACGGCACTCCCTTCTACGGCCTGCAAAAACTGCAACTCCTGATGCAGAAAATGCGCAACCGCGGGCAAGACGGCGCCGGCCTCGCCACCATCAAACTCAACCCCGCGCCCGGTAGCCGATACATCAGCCGCAAACGCTCCAACGCGACCAACTACCTCGACGACCTTTTCCAGATGGTGTGGGCGCGCCTCAACGCCGTCACGCCCGAACAACGCAACGACCCCGCCTGGCTCAAAGCCAACATGCCCTACATGGGCGAAGTGCTCATGGGGCACCTCCGGTACGGCACGCACGGCGACAATTCCATCGAATTGGTGCACCCTTTCCACCGGCAGAACAACTGGATCAACCGCAACCTGCTGATGGCCGGCAACTTCAACATGACCAATGTGGACGAACTGTTCCAGGAACTCGTCGACCTCGGCCAATACCCGAAAGAAAAAAGCGACACGGTCACGGTGTTGGAAAAAATCGGCCACTTCCTCGACGATGAAGTGCAGCGCCTGCACACCTGGTACAAACCCGACGGCTACTCCAACCAGGATATCAATCAACTGATCTTTGACAATATCGACATCCAGCGCATGTTGCGCCGTGCAACCAAAAAGTTCGATGGCGGCTATGTGCTCGGCGGTATGCTCGGCCACGGCGACGCTTTCCTGATCCGCGACCCCAACGGGATTCGGCCGGCTTACTGGTATTCGGACGATGAAATTGCGGTGGGCGCCAGCGAACGACCGGCCATCCAGTCGGTGTTCAACGTGCGGTACAAGGACGTGAAAGAGCTCAAGCCCGGCCACGCCCTGATCTTGAAGTACAGCGGCAAGATTCAGGAACTGCCGTTCGCCGAACCGCGCGAAAAACGCGCCTGCTCCTTCGAGCGCATCTATTTCAGCCGGGGCAACGACCGCGAGATTTACCAGGAACGCAAAAAACTCGGCGAACAACTCGCCCGCCCCGTGCTCGAAGCCGTCAATTTCGACATCAAAAACACCGTTTTTTCCTATATTCCCAACACGGCGGAAGCGGCTTTTTACGGCCTCATGGAAGGGGTGGAAAAGGAATTGAACAAGATGAAGCAGGCGGAAATTTTGAAAGCGGGTAAAAAACTTACTCCTGAAAAACTCTCTGAAATCCTCGATGTGCACCCGCGTTTTGAAAAATTAGTCCACAAAGACGATAAACAACGCACGTTCATCGCAGATACGAAAGCCCGCAACAACATGGTCGGCTTTGTCTACGACGTGACCTACGGTCTCGTACAGGACGATAAAGACACCCTCGTGCTGCTCGACGATTCCATCGTACGCGGCACTACGCTCCGCGACAGCATCGTGAGCATCACCGCCCGTCTGCGCCCGAAACGGATCATCGTCCTCTCCAGCGCGCCGCAAATCCGCTTTCCCGACTGTTATGGCATCGACATGAGCAAGATGAAAGACTTCGCGGCCTTCAACGCGTTATTGGAACTGTTGAAGGAAAGCGGCCGCGAGCACCTCCTGAAAGAAACCTACGACCGCTGCAAGGCTTCCGAAAACCTGCCGGTGGAAATGGTAAAAAACGAAGCCATCGCGCTGTACGACCTCTTCGAATACTGCCAGATCAGCAAAAAAATTGCCGAGATTGTTACACCCAAAAACATCAAACCCGAAGTGCAGGTCATGTACCAGACCCTCGATGGCCTGCACACCGCCTGCCCGGACAACTCCGGCGACTGGTATTTTTCGGGCCGCTACCCCACACCGGGCGGCAACCGCGTGGCGAACCGGGCCTTTATGAATTTTGTGGAAAACGTGGATGCGAGGGCGTATTAAAGTGTGCTCCGTTTTTGTCTCTTGAAAAATAAATACTGTTAATAATATTGAAAATCAAATATTTGCGATTTATTCCCTTACCTTTGTGGCGGCAAGTTGCCATATCACAATTTCAATTTTTTTAAATGTACAGTGGAACCGTAAAGTTTTTCAATGAATCCAAAGGTTTTGGCTTCGTTGTTGACAGCTCTTCTAACGAAGAAATTTTTGTTCACGTCACGGGTTTGATCGACAATATCCGCGAGGGTGACAAAGTCACGTTCAATACCGAACGCGGCAAAAGAGGAATGAATGCAGTTGATGTCAAGATCGCGTAAGCGGTTTAAGGCATTTGTGTCATAAAATTCTTAACCTCCGGTGGGTGACCACCGGGGGTTTTTTATTGCTTATTTTCGCGCTATCATTTTTAATAAAACCCGCCAATTCAACTTTTTTGGAAAAAATTCAAGTCTATGTCGCTCAGAGTTCTGATTTCTTTCGTCTGTTTTGTTTCAGCCCCGTTCTTGCAAGCACAATACGACGACCTGCTCCGCGATCCCGACATTACCTGGGTGGCTGAATACACGACGGACTTTGTGATGCATCCGGAAAGTGAGGATGAGCGTTTATCTCTCAATTATTTTGATCTTATACAACTGAAAAATGTAGAAGATAAAAACGGCTTGTATGGGGATACTCAAAAATATTTGAGCCAGCAATTCCTGAAAAACGCCAGTCTTGAAGGATTTTCATGCTATAAAGATTCGCTTCTCGAAAAGCTGATGACGCAAAAAGAAATTTTGAGTACTATGACAGAAATTGACACCATTTACGGCTATTGGGAAGGTGGTAATGAATCGATGGTTATCAAAAACGATGTTTCATTCGACCAAATCCGGTGTTTCCGCATTCGGCAAGTGTTTTGGTACAATCAAAAAAGCAAGGCATTCAACTCAAGACTTATGGGTTATGCTCCCATCGTAGATACCAAAGACAACGAAGGAAGTATCAACGGTACGCGAGCACTTTTCTGGCTGAAAGCCGATGAAAACCTACCCAAACGTTTCAAAAGCAAGCGTCTCAGTTACATTTTTCAAACTAAAATGAAGGGTAATGCTCCGCGTTTTGAAGATTTTAAAGTGTTGAAAGGCAGTTTCAATTTCGGAAAGTTTTTCGAGAAGGAAATCGAAACGCCGTCGCGCCGATGCCTCGACAGAGTTGATTACACTCCTGCTGATATGTCAGTGCTCCGCGTCGAGTGCTTTGGCGCCGATACTATCGTTATCTTCGACCCGAAGGCTTACGAAGAACAAATTCAAATCGTGCAACGCAATTGCATCGAAAAAATCGAAAAAATCTGCTTTGTCCAAAACTGGTATTACGACGAACAGCGCCATCGCTTGTATGCCCGCTTGATGGGCGTCGCGCCGTTGGCAGCGATTCGGGATTCGGAGGGTAATTTACGGTTTTACAAGCCCTTGTTTTACCAGATGTATCGGTGAACAACAATTCCTACCTTCGCCCCGCCATTTCCAGCTAAAACCCACGCAAACCAGTCTGAATCTTTCCATGCAACCCGACAGTTTTGAAGTCATCGGCGGCCAGCCGCTCAAAGGAGAATTACAGCCCCAGGGCGCCAAAAACGAAGCCCTGCAGATCATCAGCGCCGTGCTGCTGACCGACGATCCGGTCACCGTCAGCAACGTGCCCGACATCCTCGACGTGAACAAACTCATCGAACTGCTCGGCGGCCTCGGTGTCACGGTGGAGCGGCTCGCTCCCGATACCTATCGTTTTTGTGCAGGTACGGTGGATATCAATTATCTTCGTTCCGAGGCTTTTATGAGAGACGCCGGGCGGCTGCGCGGCTCGGTCATGCTCATCGGCCCGCTGCTCGCGCGCTTTGGCCGCGCCACATTGCCCAAACCCGGCGGCGACAAAATCGGACGCCGGCGCCTCGACACCCACTTTCTGGGCTTCCAGAAATTAGGCGCCGAATTCAAGTACGACGACGAGAAAGACATCTACTACGTGGAAAAGCCGAAAAGCGGTTTGCAGGGCGCCTACCTCCACATGGATGAAATATCGGTGACCGGCACCGCCAACGTAGTGATGGCCGCCGTGTTGTCCAAGGGCAAAACGACCATTTACAACGCGGCCTGCGAGCCCTACGTCCAGCAACTCTGCCGGATGCTGACACGTATGGGCGCCAAAATCGAAGGCCTGGGCTCCAACCTGCTGCACATTGAAGGCGTGGAACAACTGGGCGGTACCGAGCACCGCTGCCTGCCCGACATGATCGAGATCGGTTCGTTTATCGGCTTGGCGGCCATGACCCAGAGCGATATCACCATCAAAAACGTCGGCTTCGAGCACCTCGGCATCATACCCCACACGTTCGAGCGACTGGGTATCCGGATCGACCGCAAAGGCGACGACCTGCACATCCCCGCACAGGAACACTACGAAATCCAGACCTTTATCGATGGCTCTATCCTGACGATTTACGACGCACCCTGGCCGGGTTTCACCCCCGACCTGATGTCGATCGTGCTGGTGGTGGCGACGCAGGCGCGCGGCAGCGTGCTGGTACACCAGAAGATGTTTGAGAGTCGCCTGTTTTTTGTGGACAAACTGATCGACATGGGCGCACAGATCATCCTCTGCGATCCACACCGCGCCACCGTCATCGGCCTCGACCGTCGCTACCCGCTGCGCGGCATCGAAATGACTTCGCCCGACATCCGCGCCGGACAGGCGCTGCTCATCGCGGCGCTGTCGGCCAAAGGCAAAAGCGTCATTCACAATGTCCACCAGATCGACCGGGGGTATCAGCACATCGATCAGCGGTTGAATGCGATTGGAGCGAAAATTGTACGGATATGATTCACTGCATATTCCTATTAAACAAGTGAATAACATGAAAGAAGAGCCGCATCCCTTTCCCCCATTTGTTCCCAAAAATCCACATTTCCTGATTTTGGGAAGTTTCCCTGGTAAAGAATCAACAGGAGAGCAAAAAAATAAACGGGAAGATGATTGGTATTATGGTGCCAAGCGTAATCAGTTCTGGAAAATAATCAGTGCCGTTTATGATAAAGAACTTACTACTAAAGCTTCAAAGCAATATCTCTTTGAGCAGTTGAATATAGCCATAACCGATATTATTGCGAGTTGCATTAGGTCACAGCATAACAACAAAGACAAAAACTTGCATGTTACCCGTTACAACCTTGATGCGATAAATGCAATTTTATTTGATGAGAGTGTAAAGGAAATTATGTTTACAAGCATTTGGGTCAAAGAAGAATTTGAAAGAAATATTGAACCCAGTTTGAAAAGGAAAGACATAAAAAAGACAGTGCTTCCCTCTCCTTCACCTATTTACAGGCGGTTGAAATTTGAAGAAAAGGTAGAGAGATATAAATTTTTGCTACCCGCATTCAACAATTAGCAGGGGGGGGCTAGCGCCCGCAACATCGCCTCCGCCTTTACCAAACACTCCTCATACTCTTGCTCCGGCACGGAATCGAACACGATCGCGCCGCCGACTTGTACCGAAACGTACCGGTCGGTGGCGTTGTATAAAATGCTGCGGATCACCACATTGAAATCGAAATCACCGTCGGGGTCGAAATAACCGATGGCGCCGGAATACAAACCGCGCCGGGTGTGTTCGTACCGCTCGATCAATTCCATGGCCATCACTTTCGGCGCGCCGGTCATACTGCCGGGCGGGAAGGCATCGTGCAATGCATTAAGGTCATTGAAGTCATTAAGGTAATTAGGGTAATTAGGGTAATTAGGGTAATTAGGGTAATTAGAGTAATTACTTTTAATTACCTCAATTACCTTCAACGCCCCTGTCACCGTCGAAATCATCTGGTGGACCGTCTCGAAAGTGTAGATACCGAACAATTCTTCCACCTGCACGGAGCCGGGTACACAGTTGCGCGCCAGGTCGTTGCGCACGAGATCGACGATCATCACGTTTTCGGCGCGGTCTTTTTCGCTTTCGGCCAATTCCTGTCTTATTTTGTCATCCTCGACAGCGGATTCCCCTCGTTTTCGTGTTCCTTTAATGGGTTGTGAAATCAGTTTTTGCCCTTCTTTTTTCAAAAAGCGCTCCGGGCTGGCCGACAACAAATAACGGTCTCGCCAACGCATAAAAGTAGCAAACGGCGCTTTGCCAATCTCATTCAATCGTTCGAATACCGCCACCGGGTCGAGTTCAGTGTTTTCGGCAAAAAACTCCTGGCAGAGGTTCATTTCGTACAAATCGCCCTCCGCGATGTGTTGGCGGATGGCTTCGACTTTTTGCAGGTATTCGGGTTTGGAGATGCGGGGAATAAGCGGTAACGGCCTTGCGAGCGGCTGTCCCCCTTTGGAGGGGGGTAGGGGGGAGGAATCAGGAGTGTTCGGCCTTTCCTCCCCCCTACCCCCCTCCAAAGGGGGACAGCCGCTCGCAAGGCCCTCCAAAGGAGGACACGCTCCACCTTTGATCTCTCGAAATACTTCCTCCGGTGTCCGTCCAATTGTCTGAATTTCAATTAACAATTGCCCTTTGCCCTTTGCCCTTTGCCCTTCGCTCTTGATTCCCACCACCGTCTCCGGCTGAAAAAATCCCAAGTCCGGCAGCCCGATGCCGTCGAAATGTTGAGAAGAAAGCCGCTCTACTTCGTTTTTCAGATCGTAGCCGAAAAAGCCGAAGAGCCAATCGTTTTTGTCATCCTGTAAGGAATCCTGCAAAGAATGCCGCAGGGACTTTAACTGCCCGAACGCCTGCCCTGCATTTGTTTCCAGCAAGGAGACTGCACCTGCTGCGGCGAGGCATTCCCAGCCGTTCGTAGTCAGGCGGTGACTTGAAGTCACTGCCTGACTGTGTTCATTGCTGTCCAGGTACACCGCTAATTCATGCCCCGCTGTCCAGAGGAGCAGTTGTTTTTTCCAAAATGCAAGGTCGTCGAGCGGGAAAGTGGCGATTTGTCGCATTCAAGTATGGCGGAAGTCCGTACCGCCGTCGGTTTATTTCTACGGAACGGACTTCCGCAGTACCAGTCCCGCCGGCCAATCCAGCGTCGCCGCCTCTTCTGTCGATACTTTCCAGACCATAGCCTTGACTTTCAGCAAAGTATCTACAATTTCGCTTTGCCGGATACCGATTTCGATCAAGCCGCGATCGCCGTATTCCTCTTTGAAAATTTCGAGGTCGAGTTTTTTTACGGCATTCATCACATCGGGCATGAGGGCGTAGTCGAAGTCGAGTGCAAAAGTGTCTTTTACGATTTTTTCTATGATCGTCGCGCTGCGCAACGCCTCGGCTGCGGCCTCGCGATAGGCATTGATCAGGCCCGACGTGCCGAGCAAGGTGCCGCCGAAATAGCGCACGACGACCACGACCACGTCCGTCAGACCAAAGGAGTCGATTTGCCCCAGGATCGGCCGTCCGGCGGTGCCGCCGGGTTCGCCGTCGTCGTTGGCGCGAAAACGGCTGCCGTCGGGCCCGAGCCGCCAGGCGAAGCAGTGGTGCCGCGCCTTGAAATGCTCCCTGCGCAGTGCCTCCACGTGCGCTATGGCCGCTTCTTCACTCCGCACAGGCCAGGCGAAAGCGATGAATTTGCTGCCCCGGTCTTTAAATTCGCCGGTAGCGGTAGCGGAGAGGGTAAGATAGTGGTCGGTCATTGGGGGCGAAGGTAAAGGGTTTCAGATTTCAAGACTGATCGTCTTTGGAGCAAATACCGGTGCCCGGGAACAGGAAAGCGGCTGTCTTACAAGTTTCTTTTTTGACAGGATTTACAAGATTTACAGGATATTTTACTTCAAA
>CXWJ01000599.1_pt1 | contig 138596 bp, 96 predicted proteins | sample 590841 | NCBI WGS metagenome assembly CXWJ01 (sample SAMEA3498367, study PRJEB10139) | wastewater metagenome | biome: wastewater treatment plant; material: activated sludge | place: Austria | collected 2015-01-21 | reverse complement strand
GCAACCCGTCGCGGCTCATGACCATCCAGATACGCGGCTGACCTAATTGGAATACCAAAAATACACCCGCCATTGCCACTACCGCACTCACCGCGATGATGCCCGAAAACCATTTCAAATTTACTTTCGAAAAAACGTACGCGAGCGGGTCGTTCACGTCCAACTCCTTGTAGTTCACCATACCCGTCAGCACCAGCGCGATAATGATATACAGTACGGTGCAAAGAATGATGGAGTAAATCATCGCTTTCGGCAAATCTCGCTGCGGATTTTTGCATTCTTCCGCCGTTGTGGAGAGTGCATCGAAACCGATATAGGCAAAAAACACCGACGACACACCCGCCATCACTCCGCCGAAACCATTGGGCGTGAACGGGTGCCAATTGGCCGTATCCACGAAAAAAACGCCCACGATGATGACCAGCAACACAACCACCAATTTCAGGGCGACCATCACATTGGCGGTGGTTTTCGACTCTTTGATGCCAATGTACACCAGCGCCGTGATCAGTATGGACATGATGATGGCCGGAATGTCGAGGATGGCGCGCAACCCGCCTAAGCGGGGCGCATTTTGCCAGGCTTCGTATGCTTCGCGCTGCGCATCGGTAAGTTCCGACATAGGCGTGCCTGCTTTTAAGAGGGCCGCAACCACGTCGTATCCGCTGTGGGCGCTCACATAGTCCACCTGCGCCCATGCCGGGATACGCCAGCCCATACTTTCACACAGGCCGGTGAAATAACCCGACCACGACACAGCCACCGTGATATTGCCGACAGCGTATTCCATGAGCAAGGCCCAGCCGATGATCCAGGCGATGAGTTCGCCGAACGCTACATAAGAATAGGTGTATGCACTGCCTGCAACGGGTATCATGGAGGCAAATTCTGCGTATGCGAACGCTGCGAATCCGCACGCGACTGCTGTAAAAATAAACAGGAAAACCACCGCCGGGCCGCCGTTGAAACTGGCCGAACCGATCGTACTGAAGATGCCCGCTCCAATAATGGCGGCGATGCCGAGCGCCGTGAGGTCGTATACGCCGAGGTTTTTTTGGAGGCCGCCGCCATGCTCCGACTCGTGCGCAGCGGTAGCGATGGCGTCATCAATATTTTTTTTACGAAACAGATTGTCGAGAAAAGCCATGTTCAGGTTTGAAAGTTTTCAGCGTCCAAAGTAGGGCTTTCCCTGAATTTATATCGGATACAACCGCTACCGGCATTGAAATGCGCATGGTTTGTGGTCATTAGGGGGCAAAAAAAAGTCATTAAGAGTCATTAGAGCCATTTTTCTTGCATTGCTGAAAATGATTCTAATGACTTCTAATGACTTTTTTAATGACGCTCATAATATCAGCGCATCACCGTCATTTTGACCGGCTGCGTTTGCCCGTCGGACGTGCGCAGCAGATAAGTATAAATGCCCGGTGGCCACGAACGGGTGTCGATGCGTGCCTGGCTTTCGGTTTTCAGATCGACGGCGCATTCGAATATTTTTTCTCCCAGGGCATTGAAAACCAACAAACCGGCTTCACCGGAAATATTTTTTTCATTTTCCCACCGAATCAGAGTTGCTGCGGAAGCAGGGTTGGGTTGATTTTGCCGCAAACGAAAAGCATCGGGGGTATACACTACCGGCGCGGAAGAGACGGAGTCGGCATATTCGATAAGTACATCATCAAAAAAGAAACCATCGCGTTCGAGGTATTCATCCGATTGAAACAAGAATCCGATATAAATGGATTGACCGATAAATGCCGACAAATCAATGATTTCTTCTACCCAATCGGTTTGAAGGCCGTCGTAGACAGGCTCGTCTTCGGGCTGAGGAAAGCCGGCGCTGGTTTCAGTGTAAGAACCGCACAGCGGAACAGGGGTAAAACTCTGGTCCAATGCAAACACTTGCGCAAAATCCCGGTCCTCTTCGATGTCCCAACGGGCGAAGAACCGGAGTTGGGCGAATAACGCGCCGGCGGGTATTTCAACCGTGTTTTCAAAATAATAGGCGACGGACGAATTGGGAAAATAAAACGCGTTGGGGGAGTCGGTAAAACAGGAGGGCGGAGAGACGTAGGTCTCGTTGGTGAGTTCAAAATTGCCCTGCCAACCGGCAAAGTCGTCGCAGGAGTTTTCGTACAGGAGCGACAAACCGCCGCCGCCCAGAAAGGTTTTGCGCAGCGTGTCGGTGGATACATAATCACCGTTGTCGACCTGAAGCAAGATCAATAATTCTTTTCCCGTCGGGGTATTGGGTGCAAATTCAATGGGGAAGTTAAAATCGGCGACCTCAAAGGGTTGTAAATTAAAGACTTGTGAAGCAGCAGGCGAGGTGATTTCGGGCGAAAGCGCGGTGAACGTCACGGTAAATGGCCCGTCTTCGAGGCCATAACGGCGCAATTGGAGCGGCAAACTGGTCGTGCTCTGCGAGAAGAATTGTTCGCTTTTGTCGGTCAGTTCTCCGAAACGCAGGGCACTCAATGCCATAGAAAGGTTTTGCCAGACATTGTCGCGGTTCAGTCCGTCTATTTCATCAAACGAAGGCCAGAATCCGGTGGTACCTACTTCGGGCGTATACGACAGGATACCTGTTTCGCTCAGCATCCAGTCGTCCGAACTGCCATTCACCGCGTAACCGACCGTTTGACTGGAAGTGCCGTAGTGGTAGTTATTGATGCGGGTAAAAAGTTGCGCGTATTTAATGAAGGAAGAATCTGCCGGCGAGTCGCTGTAGGCCCAGGGATAGATCAGCAGGTTACCGCTTGTGTGATAGTTGAGGGCGAAAACAAAATCGTGTTCCCGGCAAAAATCGCGCACGGCGCGGGTCTCGGGTTCGGAAAATGGCGCGGGTCCGCGATACGTCTGCGCATCGGGAAAAGGAGAGGAGCCATTGTCGTCGTTGCCCCAGAAGTAGCCGTAGTTGCGGTTCAGGTCGACCCCGAAGGTGCCGTCGCCGTTGTCGCGGCGGTTTTTGCGCCAGTATCCGTAGCCATCGGGGTTGGTCGTTTCGTTGTAAATGTAACCGTCCGGGTTGACGCAGGGGATGAAATAAAGCGCCTCGTTGTCTACGAGATATTTTACTTCCGGGTCGGTCGCATAATTTTCCAGCAGGTACCACATATAAAAAATCATTTGCGACAGGCTGTTGGGTTCGCGGGCATGGTGCAGCGCCGTATAAAGCACCTCTTTCTCACCCTCTTCCACGTTGGCGTTGTCCGATATTTTGACATACCACAAGGGCCGGCCTTCCCAGGTCGGGTTCGTATCGCTTACAATCGCTTTTGCTGTGATGAGGTTGGGGAATTTCGCGGCCATGTCGTCGAGCACGTCGAGCATTTGCTGATAGGTGAGGTACCCCGCCATCGTACCGTAAGTGTAATTTTCGGGTGTCGGATAATCGGTTCCGGTATTATCACAGCCGCTGTTGCGGGATGTTGCCTGCGGGTTTTTCGCCTGCTCCCGGTGCCATTGTTGAACATCAGGAATTAACACATTGGTTTGAAAACCAGCGTCTTGTACAATCTTCAGTTCAATTTCCGAAACTTCGGTCGTGAGTGAACGCTCCGGCAGGTATTTGCCGTGATCGGTTTCGATCCCCAGCGCGGCGAGGTCTTTGATGTTTTTTCCGGTAAGGGAGATTTCCACACGGGCGTACCGTCCCGGTGAGGTTTGTGCTGTAAGCGCCAACGTGCAGCAGCAGAGTAGTAGTTGGAGGCCGACCTTCGTCAAGACTGTGGCAGGCGAGGAAAATTGTTTCATGATGGTTGCATTTTTTTACAAAAGTAGCGGAGCATCGGCCGGCACTCTTGCTTTTTTCCGGGTTTTGAAAATCTATGGCAAAAAAGGTTACCAACTGAGTGTCAGTCCGATCCGGAAGGAACGCCCCGGCATGGGCCGGTAGGCGATGATCTGGTAGGGTGTGTTCCAGATGTTTTCGAGGCGGAAATCGAGGGCCCACCCCACCCCCGGCCCCTCCCCCACCGGGAGGGGTGACGTAGCGTACACTGCGACACCTTCTGTGTTCTCTACGGAACACGTTACGTCACCCCTCCCGGTGGGGGAGGGGTCGGGGGTGGGGTGGATGCGCAGCAACAAATTTCCCGTCGCAAATCCATCCAGCACCGTTGCATTATCCGAAGTCGTGAAACACCGCCCCGTCCATTGATGCAAATATGCTGCTGAAAACCAGGCTTTTTCAATTTTCACACCGGTTCCTGCATTGTGGTTCGGGGTATACGGCAATTGTTTTTTCAAAACATCTTCGGAACCGCCGTACACCTCCACGTTCGTCGCTTTCACATATTGATAACGCCCTGAAATTTTCATCTGCCAACTGCCAACTGCCAACTGCCAACTGCTACTGATTTCGGCGCCCCGGCTCCACACTTTCCGCAGGTTGCCAGGCCTGAAAATTCCGTCCGCCCCAGGTTGCCAGAGAATCCAGTCGTCCAGAAGTAATTGAAAGGCAGTGATTTCTGCTGAAAACACGCTCTTGCTAAGTGTCTCACTTGAAGTGAGACGCTCGGAAGAAAACACCCAGCCCACATCGCCGCTATAACCCTTCTCCGGTTTCAGATCCGTCTTACCGTACTCCAGCCAGAACCGGTCGTTGAACGTCGGCAGGTTAAAATTGCGCGATATGTGAAAACGCAGGGCGCCGGCCTTGCCCCAACCCAATTGCCCGCCCAGCGACCAGGTGAATGGCGCCGCCAGGTCTTCTGCCCACTCCTGCCGCAGCAAAGCCGTGAGCCGCCCGTTCGGCAGCCGCCATTCGGCCATGCCGAAACCTGCAAGGCGCGTTTGTCCATACCAGCGCGCGGTATCTGCATAGCCGTCGGCCTGCGCCCATTGGCGAATCGCTGTGCCGCAGGCCTTCCAACTGAGTCGCTCACCGGCGACGGCAGCATATTCCGAATTCAGCAGTGCCGTTCGGGCCCGGCTCGAATCCACATCGCCGCGCAAGTTGAAAAAAATCGCTTCGTCCACGTAAGCGGCACGGGTTTGCCAGAGCGTGCGAGCGTCCGGACTGTGCTCCCAGGCAGCAACGACACGGGTAGAGCGGTCGCGTTGGTCGGTTTCCGAAGGCGCTTCGGTCATGGCAGGCGGTATTTCACGAAAAGCCCGCTGGTGCCAAAAAGCCGTTTTAACCGTATTTTTTTCGTTGAAAATGAAGCGGTTGAACTGCTGAATATCCAATTTTTCCAACCCGTTGTTGACCTGTTTTACGTCAGGTTGACCGAGTTGCGCGGTGTTTTTATAAGGAAAATCATTGTCGGCTTCCTGCCAACTCATCCGCCCCTGTACCGCGATGTTTTGTTGGGAAAAGCCAAGTGCGGCCTGCACGTCTTTTCTGCCGAAACTGCCCCATCCGCCGCCCAGCGTTCCAGAAAAACCATCCTCAGGTAAAAAATTCGGCTCAACCAGGATACTCCCGCCCATCGCTCCGGCACTGAGCGCGGCGCTCTGGCCGCCGTAGCGCACTTCGAGCCGGTCGCCGGGCCAAAGCGGGAGCAGCGAAGCATCCACCACACCGTTTTGCGGGCTTTGGAGGTTCAGTCCGTTCCAAAAAACGGGCGTCCGCGAGGATCCGGCGCCCCGGGCCGATACGGTGGCGAGTGTGCCCGGCGCATTGGCGCGCACTGCGACGGGGTTTTCCCACAACAGTCTGTCGGACAGGTTCATAGCGCCGCTCAGAGGTAAGGAGTCGGCGCGCCAGGCGGAGAAGCCGGTCTGGTCGAAGCGGGTGTCGCGGATGGTGACGGGGGGGAGGGGGAGGGTGGTGTCGGATTGGGCGGGGAGAGTTAATGGCGTTAAGAAAAAGAGAAGCCGCACCCAAAAGATATTGGCGGAGCGATTGTCGGTTACCCAATTGCTTTTGATGGCAAGCCCCATGGATTTGCCGGGTTCTTGCTGCCAGGCGAGCCAAGTGTGAGTTTCCGCTTTCGAGCGGTTAGCATCAAGGTGGAAATCGGGCTTTTCTACAATCAATTCACTGATGACTTTGCGGGCACGTTTCAGACGAAAATCCTCGTCATCAATCAATTGAAGAAAAAAATCTTCAATTTCGCCGGAGTTCTGATTGTCGGGCATTATCCAGATGCCGACTTTGGGAAGGTCGGGATTTGTGTCAATGATGATGGTACCATTGATGTCGGGGATAGTTGGAAGGTTGGTGTAGCCGGATTTTTGTAACGCAGCGCAGACGGATTGCCAAGTGGAGTTTGCGGATTTGTCGGCGTCTAAGACGATTCCCAAGGTTTGAACCCCGGCGCTTTTGGCAACTCTTGGAACTTCATTGAGCAGGTCTTTTTTACCCAATGACTCACCTCTTTTATTTTTGATCAGGAAGTCTCGCTCGAAATCCTTTTGGTTGGGAAAGCCAACTGGCCGCTTAAGACCGTGCTTTATACAAACTTGCACAATGACGTGAAAGTCATTGCCTTCCACCAAGATACGTTGTTGTTTCATCGAGTTTCGAGGTTGAAGTCAAGAGAAGACTCGAGTGACTCCATGTCGTAATCAACAGCCATAATGCCAACCCCTTCTTTTTTGCTGCGCTGGAGGCGGATGTAGTTGCCCATCCCAGCGTACTCCGGTTTGTTAGCAATGTCTGAAAATGCCTGAACGCAGTCGGAACTATGCGTTGTAGCAAAAACCTGCACGTTCAGGTCACTTGCTTTTTGAAACACAATTTCCCATAACAAATGCTGTACGGAATGGTGCAGGCCGAGGTCGATTTCGTCAATCAGCAACATATCATTTTCTGCACTGACTAATCCTAAGGCAACGGTGAGCAGGCGGTTCATGCCTTCGCCGAAGTTTTTGAGGGGGAGGGGTTTGGAGGAGTTTTTGAGGAGGACTTTAGCTGTGTCGTCAGCTTTGTTGACGCTAACTCGAACAATGCTGGGCTCAATAATTCGGAGAACTTCTACAACTTTATCTTCTTTAGTTAGTTCAACTTTTTCCCAAAGATGGGCATTGGTAAGGTCAAAGCTTGCCGGTATAAAATTAGAAGAATCAATTAGTTGGTCAGGCGAAGTTGTATATTCCACCTCATAACTACTAATTTTTTCACTCACACCTTGAATAGCAATAATCTCGCCTTTATACATCATTTCTAACTCGTTTATTACTACCTTCCGATTCCGATATGGTTCATGAAAAACTGAAGCAAAGTCTTCTTCGGGCATTCTATTCAATTCACCCCGTTGTTTCAAAATATGCAAAAGAACTGACTTGACTTTGGTCAAAGACTTTCGATTCGCCCACAACCGCAGCGCCTCCAACAGCGTCGTCTTCCCCGAATTATTCTTCCCCGTAATCAAATTCACCTGCCCTACCTTCGGGATGTCGAGGTTTTTGAATAGCCGGAAATTTTCGATATGGATATGGTCGAGCATCATGTTCGGGCAATTTTTTGACAAAATTACGCCATTCTTCCCAAACCGAAACCTACCCGACAGAAATTCAACTTTTCAACCCCGTTTCCTCATTTCTTCTCTTTTCCCCATCTTTGCGCCTCTTTTCTACCAACTTGGCGAAGTTTTTGAAAATGGCAAGCAGCCAACCGCTTCATTCATCATTTATCATTTCATGATTCATCATTAACCAAATAATGCAGGAAGATTTATTCAAGCGCATCGTGTCGCACAGCAAGGAATACGGTTTTATTTATCCCTCTTCGGAAGTTTATGACGGCCTCAACGGCGTGTACGACTACGGCCCGATGGGTGTGGAGTTGAAAAACAACATCAAAGAATACTGGTGGCGGGCGATGGTGCAGATGCACGAAAACATCACAGGCCTCGACTCGGCCATTTTTATGCACCCGCTCATCTGGAAAGCCTCCGGCCACGTGGATGCTTTCAACGATCCGCTGGTAGACAACAAAGACTCGAAAAAACGCTTTCGCGCCGACGTGCTCATCGAGACGGAGATTGATAAAATGATCGCCAAAGCGGATAAAGAAGTAGAAAAAGCGGCCAAACGTTTCGGTGAAAGTTTCAACGAACAGATGTTCCGCGAGACCAATCCGCGCGTGCTGGAATACACCCAGAAAGCCGAGGCGGTCGAGAAAAGGCTGGCCAACGCCATGAAAGCCAACGACATGGCCGACCTGAAGGCACTGATCGACGAACTCGAAATCGCCGAGCCGGACACGGGTTCGCGCAACTGGACGGAGGTGCGCCAGTTCAACCTCATGTTCTCGACCCAAATGTCGAACATCGCCTCCGGCAAGTCTACGGCGACCGAGGGCGACGACGGCAAACTTTACCTCCGCCCGGAAACGGCGCAGGGCATTTTTGTTAATTTCCTGAACGTGCAAAAAACCACCCGCCAGAAAATTCCTTTCGGGATCGCACAGATCGGCAAGGCATTCCGCAACGAGATCGTGGCGCGGCAGTTCATCTTCCGGATGCGCGAGTTCGAGCAGATGGAGATGCAATACTTCGTGCGCCCCGGCACCGAAATGGAGTGGTACAACAAATGGAAAGAACGCCGCATGGCCTGGCACCGTGCTGTCACCCCGGCGGAAAAACTGCGCTTCAAGGACCACGACAACCTGGCGCACTACGCCAATGCCGCCGTGGACATCCAGTTTGAGTTTCCCTTCGGGTTCAAAGAGTTGGAAGGCATCCACTCGCGCACCGATTTCGACCTCAACAGCCATTCGCAATTGTCGGGCAAAAAGTTGCAATTCTTTGACCCTGAACTGAATGAACATTACATTCCCTACGTCGTGGAGACCTCCGTCGGTTGTGACCGGATGTTCCTGTCCGTGCTCTCCAATTCGCTCGTGGAAGAGACGGTACCCGATGCGCAGGGCGAAGACAGCACCCGGACGGTGTTGCGCATCGCACCCGCGCTGGCGCCGGTGAAGTGCGCCGTGTTGCCGCTGTTGAAAAACAAGGAAGAACTGGTGGGCAAAGCCCGCGAGATATTCGACAAGTTGAAATTCCATTTCCTCTGCCAGTACGACGAAAAAGATGCGGTCGGTCGCCGCTACCGCCGTCAGGACGCCATCGGCACACCATATTGTGTTACCATCGACTTCGAAACGCTGGAAAACGACACAGTGACCATCCGCGAACGCGACTCGATGCAGCAGGAACGGGTGCATATCAGCGAGGTGGCGCGCATGGTGTCGGAACGGACGGATATGCGGAAGTTGCTGGAGCAGATTGCCTGAGTCCATTAACAAATGGTTGTTTTACAAAGATATTTGCAGGTTTGTCGGCTACCCGGCAAACCTTTTTCATGTAAAAACCTCCGAAAGGTTTTGCCATTCGATGAAAACGCTAACTTTACGCCGGTTTCTTTATCTCATGATTTAATCGCAGCACTCGCCCGCCTCCCTACTGACAGGGCGCTGCGATTTCTCCTCCTTCGTTTTTAGTCTTTGCCATGTTACCCTGCCCCCCAGGACGGGATCGACTCAATTCATTGGTACAACATTTGCCATTGAACTGACAAAATCCGGTCATGTCGGGCTTAAAGAAGCCTTACATTTTGCCGAAACGTATCCAAATCCAAAATTCTGCGACTGTGAATACATCTGCCACACGCCCGCGACTCATCCTTTTGCTTGCGCTCTTGCTCCCGGTTTTTACCGTGAAAGCGCAGGACATTCACTTTTCTCAGTTTGCCAACTCGCCCCTCAACCTCAGCCCCGGACTTGCCGGCGTGTTTGGCGGCGATATGCGGTTTGTGGTCAACTACCGCAACCAGTGGCAAACGATACCCGTGCCTTACAGCTCTTTTTCCGGCAGTTTTGAAAATAAAATTTACTGGACGAAGGGCAAGTACGACCGTTATCTGACCGGCTCGCTGCTTTTCAACTACGATAAACAAGGCAGTATCGAACTGACTACCACCCAAATCGGGATACCGATTTCGGTCACCCTCCCTTTGAAACAAAACATTTTCCTCACGGCAGGCGTAACGCCGGTGTTCAGCCAGCGCTCATTCGACACCAACCGCCTGACATTCGATTCGCAATGGTCAGACAGCTTTTTCGATCCCAGCGCCGATGCCCATGAAGACCAGCTGTTTCAAAGCACCAACCTCAAGTACTTCGACCTTCACGCAGGTCTGAACCTCCGTATCCAATCGGAAGAAAAACGCACCCGGGTCGATGTAGGCGGCGGTTTGCAACACATCAACCGCCCCAACCACGATTTCTGGTCGTCGGACCTGACAGAGCCGGGTACTGTGAAATTGTACAACAAAATGTCGTTATATGCTATTGGGGCCGTGCAACTTTCCAAAACCTTCGACGTGGTCGGACAGGCGCTTTATCAGAAACAAGGTGGTTTTGAAGAAATCGTATATGGCGCAGGGTTGAAGATGTATCTCAACCAGAAACCCTATCGCGAGTTCGCGCTTCAGGTCGGCACCGATTACCGCCACCGGTACAATGATGCGATTGCACCGCACCTGGAAGTGTTCTGGCGCACCTGGACGCTGGGCTTCACCTACGACGTGAATGCCTTTGGGTCGGCGATAGGCCAGCTCACCGGCGAAAAAGCGGGCCCGGAAATAGCGCTGATCTACCGCCTGTACAAAGTGAAGCCTGTGAAATTCAAAACCTGTCCCATCATATAGTGTGAGAGCGGTGAGAGGAGAGCGAGCGGAGGGAGGTGAATGCGTTAAATAATTGGCAGCAAATACTATACGAACCTTAAAAAACTATATTAAGACCCTATTGAGACCAAATTTGAATATGATGATGCGTGAAACGGTGGAGTGGGGGCAGGCGAAATTTTTTCGCGTTCGTCTCTCACATCTCTCACCCTTTCACGTCTCTCACACTAATCCCCCCACCCATACCTTGACATTACCTGAACAGCAGCAATTGTAATCCCCCTTTCGGAAATTACTAATCACGCCATCATGAAGTTGAAGCACTTACTTCTGTTTGCCATAATACTGCTTTTTGCCACCCAAACGGCTCAAAGTCAGAGTGGTACCGATAAAATTAACGCAGACCACGACCGTGCCAACAATGTGAACGCACTCGAACGCGAAGCCGAAAAAGCCGTAGCCAATGGCGACGATTATTCTGCTATGGTCTTTTACCGCCATGTGCTGGAATACGACAGTCTGCGGATGCCTGCTTTGGAGAAATACGGCGATGCCGCCATGCGCTTTTCCGCTTACGAGCAAGCCGAAACAGCGTATGGGCGGTTGGTGAGCCGTGGTATGACCACATCCGACGGGATGCAACTGGTGAAACTGGCGGAGTCCAAATTTCATCTCGGCAAATACCAGGAAGCAAAAGAGCTCTACCGCAGGTTTCTTTATATTGAAACGCCGGTGGGCATTACGCAGGAAGTGTTGGAAGATGCACAAACCGGTCTCGAAAATTGCGATTGGGCATTTGCAATAGCCGAGAGTTCGGATTTAGAGGCGCCATTGGATACGCTGAAAGAAATCAACAGCATGTACGCCGATTTTGCCCCTTATCCCAAAAACGGCACGCTCTTTTATTCCTCGGCGCGCTTTGAATTTGAAAAAGATAAAAAATACCCCAAGCGGCGTTTGGCCAAGACGCTTTATGGAACGCCGCAACCGGGCGATACTTTGAAATCGGCTATGACCGATTTTAATGAAGAAAACAAGCATACAGCCAATGTCACTTTTAATGAAAAAGGTGATGTGATGTATTATACCGTGTGCGATTATATTGAGAAAACAGCCAAAATCCGCTGTGATATTTACATGCGGAAAATGACCGGCAGCACTTGGGGGCAGCCGGTCAAATTGCCGCCGCATATCAATTTCCCCGATTCCACCAACACCGAACCGAGTGTCGGGCTGGCGCCGGGCGACTCTTCCGAAGTGCTGTATTTTGTAAGCAACCGACCCGGCGGGAAAGGCCAGCGCGATATCTGGTACAGCCGGATTTCGGGCGATGAATTCTCCCAACCGGTGAACCTTGCTGCCGTCAATACCACAGAAAACGACATTACCCCTTTTTACCACAACGCGACCGGTACGCTGTACTTCAGCACCGACGGGTTGCAGACCATCGGCGGTTTTGATATTTACCGGGTCAAAGGGCACGAGGATGTATGGGACGAGCCGGTGCACATGGGTATGCCGATCAATTCACCCGCCAATGATGCCTATTTTGCGGTTACCAAAAATGGCAAAACATCTTACTTCGCCTCCAACAGAAAGGGGTCGAATGCATTCAAGGTGGAAGATAAAGGTGAAATCCCCGGCGAACAGGCATGCTGCTACGATATTTACCGGATCGCCCTTGAAAAACCGGTGATGATTGCCGTGACTTTTAATAAACTCACAGGCGATTCATTGCACGGCACCACCTTGCAACTGGTAGAATATTCCTCCAAAGGTGTTGCGGTGGAAGAACGCAAGGTAAAAGTGGACGGTGCCTTTTTCGGCTTCGACCTTCAGCCGCGTCGTTCCTATATGATCGTTGCCACCAAACCCCGTTTCACATCCGACACGGTTCGTTTTGAAACCCCGCCTACGATCTGGAAAGATACATTAGTTGAAAAATTATACCTGCAACCGGCCAAGCCGCACCTCATCGTGACGGTGCACGACAAAAAAACGGGAGAACCGATCATCGGTGCAAAGGTGCGTTTCCACACACTCGGCAGGAAACTGGAAGGTGGGACATTTGCGACAGGCAAAGGCGGCGGTCCGCTCGAATCGCTGGAACGGCTCAACATCGAATCCAATCGTTTTGAATATCCGATTGAATTTGAACACCGTTACCGGGCTTTGGCATTCAAGCCGGGCTATACGCGCGATTCAACCGACGATGTTTCCACCGAAGGGCTGATCGATGCGATCACCCTGGAGCGAAAAATTTACCTGACCAAAGGCGTCACATTTACTGCGCATACGCTGAACGCCGTCACCCGTGATACCCTCTATGGCGTAACTTACAAACTTCAGGAAATTGAAGGCGGCGACCGCAAAGAACAATACGTGAATCCGCCGGGCGTCAAAAATTTTGAAACCCTGGTCGATTATGACCGGCAGTACGTCATCATAGCTTCCAAAGACGGATTCACGAGCGATACGGTCAGGTTTAGTACGAAAGACCTGTCGCCGACCGAACCTTTTCACCACATCGAACGCGAATTGCGCTTGCGCCCGCTCACGATCGCGGCATACCTACCCATCCGGCTCTTTTTTGACAATGACGAACCCGACAAACGCTCTACGAAGACGACTACCGACCGGGAATACCGCCCGACGTATGTGGATTTCTACCGACGTAAACCTGAATTTCTGGAAAAGTTCGCAGAAGGCCTGGCCGGCGCTGAACAAAAAGCCGCCGTTGATTCCATTGAATCGTTCTTTGAGCGCGAAGTACGCGCCGGTTGGGAAAAACTCTTCTTTTTCTCCGAAGACCTGTACAAAATGATGGAGCGCGGCGACTATATCGTGCTCACACTCAGAGGGTTTGCTTCGCCGCGCGCTACTGCACAATACAACATGAATCTGACCGCCCGTCGCGTGGCCAGCGTACGCAACCACTTTCTGAAACACGACGGCGGCATCTACAAACGATTTGTCGACAATGGCCAGATCGTCATCAAACTCGAACCCAACGGCGAAAACCTCGCCCCCAAAGATATCAGCGACGACCCCAAAGACCTGCGACGATCCATCTATGACCCCCGCGCCTCCCGCGAACGCCGACTCGAGATCATCGGTGTGGAGGTGCAGCGCGGCACGAAAGGAATATAATAATTGGTTATCGGTTATCGGTTATCGGTTATTGGTTATTAGTTATTGGTTGCCAAAATATTAGTTGACCAATACCGATAACTGATAACCGATAACTAATAACCGATAACTAATAACCGATAACTAATAACCAAATAATCCCACCCCATTACCGCCGCGACAAACCCTTTGTTTAGTCCCCCGTAATCTCCCGCCCGGCAAAACCGTAGTATAACCATGAACAAGTTGATGGGAGCCACTTTTATCGTGTGCTCTGTTGCGATGCTGGTCGGGAGAGCCGGCGCGCAAACGCCACGAGCCTACGAAAACGCCGCTGACAACGCTATGGAGGCCAAAGACTATTACGCCGCCATGCAGTATTTTGGAAAAGTCCTTGAAATGGAGCCGACTCGCTTCGATGTATCGTACCGCTATGCGGATGCTGCCCGCCAGTTTGGCGCTTACGGGCAAGCCGAAGTATTGCTCCAACAAACAGTTGACGCCGATAAAAGCGGCAAATTCCCCGATGCCCCCTTCCGCCTGGCGAACGTAAAAAAGTACCTCGGAAAGTACGACGAAGCCATTCGCCTTTACCGGCGCTTCACCGCTTCCGCTGCAATGAGCTCGCCCCTGCGCAAAGAGGCCGAACAAGACATCGAACAATGCATCTGGGCGCTCGAACGACTCACCAATCCCGACAACAGCATCCTTGTGGAGCGCCTCCCCGACGAAACGCCGAATACCGCCCAATCCGATTTTGCCGCTACGATGCGCGGTAATACGCTGGTATATTCTTCATTTCGTGAAATTGAATGGGGTGATAAAAATTACCCGAAACGCCCCATCGTTAAGGTAATGGAGTCGCACGAAGGAACCGACGGTACGCCGGCAATTTTCAACGACCCAAAGCGGCATACCGCCAACACGGCATTCAGTCCCGATGGCAAAGTGCTGATTTTCAATAAATGCGATTATGTGGATATCGGCGCGATTTCCTGCGAATTGTATTTCGCTTATGAAAGCGCTGCCGGCTGGTCGACCCCGGTGAGAATCCCAGACGTAGTGAATACACCGGGCTACACCACTACCCAGCCGCATATCCGTACTACCGAGAGCGGTTACTACGAGTTGTACTTCGTCAGCAACCGGCCCGGCGGTAAAGGTGGTCTGGATATCTGGAAAGTCCTCTTTTCGGGAGCGGGCAACTTCGGCAAGTCCGAAAACATAGCCGCCCTGAACACGCCGCATGATGAAGTGACGCCATTTTTTGACGAAAGAGATAAAACCCTCTTTTTCAGCACCACCGGCCGACAGACGGTCGGCGGGTACGATATTTACAAATCCGTGTGGGAAAACAATACCTGGAGAGAACCGGAGCACCTCGAAGTGCCGCTCAACAGCAGCTACGACGACTTGTATTTTACGATTCAAAGCGACGGAACCGTGCTGTTCACCTCCAACCGCGAGGAATCGGCGACGGTGGCAGGCGACGCCTGTTGTTTTGATATTTATAAAGCGACTTACCTGCCCATCGATTTGAAGACGCTGGCATTTGCCAGACCCGACGAAGATCCGTTGGCAGGCGTTGTGTTTACCCTCACGCAAGCACCGGACGCGGCGCCTGCCGCAACAAAGTTTTCAGGTGAAAAAAACGAAGCGGATTTCCCCGTCCGCCGCCGCGAGCAATACATGGTCATTGCCCAAAAAGAATTTTATACACCCGACACGGTGTATTTTTCAACAAATACCCTTCCCGCCGACCGCAAGTTTTTGGAGAAACTTTACCTCACACCGGAGATCGGGCTGGCGGTAAAAACCTATCACGAGTGGACAAAAGAACCGTTGTTCGATGTATTGGTGCGCATTTACGAAAGACCGGGCGTGATGTCCAACCAAAAAAACACGGGTGCGAACAGCAACGAGTCGAAAATGGAGGTCGGAGGAATGCGAATGTTTACCGTTATCGCTGAAAAATCAGGCTTTCTACCCGATACGGCTGTCGTTACGGCAGCGGAATTAAAAGCCATCAAAGCCGGCACTACAATGTATAAGAGTCTGTTCCTCAGTCCGTCGAGCATGAGTGCCTACCTACCGATCGCGCTGTTTTTCGACAACGACCAACCCGACCCGCGGACGCGTTATACCACAACGACGCAAACGTACGAACAGACGGTAGAACGCTACCTGACCAGGCGCGAAGCATTTATCGAAAAGTATACGGTTAATCTTCAGGGCATTGAAAAAGAAAAGGCTGAAGAGCAATTGGGCAGATTTTTTGATGATGAAGTACAAACCGGTTATGTCAAACTCGAAGCTTTTGCCGGTAATCTGGGCTTATTTCTGAAAGGCGGCTCGAATATTGAAATAATGGTGAAAGCATTTGCCAGTCCGCTTGCATCTTCCGATTACAACCTGGCACTGACACAGCGCCGCATTGCCAGTGTCCGCAATTATTTCAGAAAATTCGACAACGGTATATTTGAGCAATACGTCCGGAGCGGGCAACTGAAAGTGAGCACATTGCCATTGGGCGAGAGTGCTGCCGCACCGGGTGTCAGCGACGACGCCCGCGACAAGCGCCGTTCGGTGTTCAGCATAGAAGCATCGCGGGAACGAAGGGCAGAGATCATCGAAGTGCGGATGTTTAAAAATTAGGTTAGAAGGGTTGAGGTGGTTTATAAGGTTTAGAAAATACACCCATCGCTACCTGCTAAATACCTAAATCTTTCTAAACCCACTAAACCCTCTAAACCTTTCTAAATCCTCATCAACCATTTCAAACCAGAAGCACCATGAACAAGCATAATACTATGAAAATCCTCTACCGCATGAAATATGGCCTTTATTCGGCTATGCTGGTATTGATGGCCGCCAATAGCGTTTCCGGCCAGATACAGCTTTCATTTGCCACGACACCGCCAACCTGCTATGGTTACACCGACGGCACGGCAACGGTGACTGCCACCGGTGGCGCCGAACCATATTCTTATCTGTGGAACAACAACCAAACGGGACAAACCAACTTTGGCCTCGGCGCCGGTACTGCCTCCGTAACGGTGACCGATCAAAACGGCCAATCGGCGACCGGTAGCGCGACTTTGTCGCAACCCAGCCCTTTGTACTTAACGATTGTTCCATCGGGCTTCAGTTGTACCAGCAGTACGGGTACGTTGACTGCCGATCCAACCGGCGGTACAATGCCATACACTTATTCGTGGAGCACAGGTGAAATCACGCAGAACATTGTAGTATCGGGACCTGGTACCTACATCCTCACAGTGACCGACGCGAACAGTTGCTCGATCGTAAAAGCGTATGATGTTGCGCAGGTTGCCGAATTTTTTCCGGTTTATACCTATAATCAGCCACTTTGTGCCGGGCAACCTACCGGCTCGATCGATGTGCTGATATATGGCACCAACCCCGGATTTACCTGGATTTGGGAAAACGGCGTCGCCGATCTGTCGCTTGTTAATGTGGCGTCAGGCGATTACGCCATTACGTTCACCGATGCTAAGGGTTGTACGTTGATCGATACTGCAATACTCACCGACCAGGCCCAATTGCTTGTCGATGTGGTCGCAACGGATATTCCATGCAGTTATCTCCCCAACGGAGGAGCTGTCAGTTCGATTGTCGCAGGCGGTACGCTACCCTATACCTACGTTTGGAGCAACGGCAGCAACCAACCCGGTCAGCAAAGTCTTCCTGCCGGTATTTATTCAGTAACGGTATATGACACATATGGCTGTACTGCTTCAGGCAGTGATACGATCAGTATCCCGTCTCCATTGAGCGGAATTGTTGTCTCTCTTTCGCCCGCCTGCGGCGGCAACAACGGTTGTATTACGGTGCAAGGCGTCGGAGGCACTCCACCCTACACTTATGTCTGGCCTGCTTTAGGTATCAACGGCCCAACGGCCTGTGGCTTGGGTCCGGGTGCTTACTATGTCTGCATTTTCGACGCCAATCACTGCCAGAATGATCATATCATCACGGTAGATTCCATCAGCTCGCTTGGCGTAGGCCTGAGTCTGACCGATGCTACCTGCCTTGGAATAGACAACGGAACGGTAGTCGCAACCGTTGATCCGCCCACCGGCGTATATAATTATATGTGGCAACCGCAACCGCAACCGAACAGTCCCCAAATCGACAGTATTGCTGCGGGTACTGTCGTTTCTGTGACGGTAACCGATGCCAACACCGGTTGTGTCGGCACTGCTACCGATACCATCGGAGCCGTCACCGTACTGGATATTGCGTTGACTCTAACGAAAGTGACTTGCCCGGAAGATAAAACCGGCAGCGCCTCCGCCGTTGCTTCCGGCGGTACGAGCCCTTACGACTATGTTTGGACATTTCCGGATAGTTCGACGGTCAACGGCTCCAGCATCACGGGTCTCGGTATTGGGGTGCATACGCTGAACGTCACGGATAATCAGGGTTGCAAGGCCGTCGAAACAGCCGATATCGCAGCATTGTCCAACCCGGAAGCAGCCTACGAAATGATGGTGTTGGACTGCGATGCCGGCGGTGTCAAGGTTCAGTTCACCGATATATCAAAAGATTCTACCAACAACATTGTTGCCTGGAATTGGGTGATTTCCTGGAATGGCGGCAGCACTACCTCCAATCTGCAGAATCCACCGGCTCTGCAATTCCCGATGGATGAAACCGGCTCGGTACAACTTACGGTCACTTCAGCATTGGGTTGCACGGCGGTGATCGATGCGCCCTTCGAAATAACGGGCGCACCCACTGCTATGGTGAGCACGCCCGAGGTTGATTGCGAAAACGACCCTGTCACGATCACCATTACAGACGGCGCTCCGAACAATACCTATACCTGGACGCCCACTACAGGGTTGATATTCAGCCCCGATGCGACCAACGTGATTGCAAGCCCGACGCAAACAACGGTTTATCAACTGATTATATCCAACGGACTTTGTAAAGACACCCTCGAACGCACAGTCGTACGCGTCGAACCGATCGATCTGGCCGTGCAGGATGCTTCCATCGTGACATGCGACACGGCGGCCCTTTTATCTGCACAGGCGAATGCCGCAGCCAACGTATCATACGTCTGGCTGGATAGTGATAATGACACGCTGGGGGTGACTCCACAGATTACGGTTATTGCCAACAGTCAGGATACCGTTTTCACGGTCATTGCTACCGATCCTTATGGTTGCTCTGAGACGGCGACTGCTATTGTGGTAGGCAACAGCCTGGATTTGGATGTTTCATTCGATCCGGTGATGGCGGGTTGCGCGAATGCATTGATTCCGCTCACGATCACCAACCTCGATCCTGTCGATAATTTGACGTATCAATGGTCGTCCGACAACCCGGGTCTGGTTATTTCTCCAACCAATACAGCATCGGTAACGGTCAAGGGTCCGGCGGGCGTATATACCGTAACGACGACGGTTAAAAACCAATTCGGTTGTGAAGAAATATTCAGCACCCAACTTACCATTGATTCGAGCACTTCGCTTTATGGCGCTATTTCTGCCGATTTGTGCCAGGGTTTGACAGTGGATTTTGTTAATGCCAATACCACTGTCAGCGGCATCTGGTATTTCGGCGACGGCGATTCGAGCAGCATCTCCAACCCGACGCATACTTATTCGCAACCAGGTGCTTATCATGTAACATTTATTTCCCCGGAAACCTGCGTATTGCCCTTCGATTCACTTATTATGGTATTGCCGGAGGCTGCGGTGACCGCTGATTTTGCCGGCGTTTATGATACCTGCGGCGTCGAAGCGAAGCTTCAATTTACCGACAAATCGGTCCACTTCAACCCCATCGTTGCCTGGAACTGGACATTTTCATCCGGACAAACTTCCAATCTGGAAAACCCGCTCATTACCTTCCAGACCGAAGGAACGATCATTGCGACGCTTGCCGTAATGGATGTGAACGGTTGTGCCGATACGACTTCAATGCCGGTAGAAATCATGTTGATCAATGAAAACATCAGCGGCGAAGAAATATACTGCCCGGGTGACTCTGTCGCCCTGAACCCGGATGCCAACCCGGATTATAACTACGATTGGGTCTCCACACCAAACGATCCGAATTTGGATCCGGTCAGCCCCAATCCGTATGTGATGCCCGCGGTGCCCACTATTTATAAAGCAACTATTGTCAACGGATTGTGCATTGTTGAGGACTCAGTCACCGTGACGCCGCAACCGGCAGCCACGGGCAATTTGCCCTCCGACCAGCAGGTTTGCGCCAATGATTTGATAACGCTCCAGGTAGAGAATACCAATGGCGTCAGTTTTGTTTGGTCGGAGTCGCCTGATTTTGATCCGCCGCTCCCGTCCAATAGCGATACATTGGTGATTGCGCCGACCAAAAACGGCGTTTATTACGTGCAGATTATCAATGCCGAAGGGTGTAAAAAAATTGACACCATTCAAGTCAACAACGCCGCCGCCGACATCGACGCCGAACCGGCCAACCGGTCGATTTGTAAAGGCGACAGCACCGAGCTGACCGTAACAAATCTCGATCCGGAGGACGTGCTGACGTATGTTTGGACACCTGCACTGGGTCCCATTGCCAACCCGGTCGTAAGCCCGGAGTCAAACACTTCCTACACTGTACTGGCCACCAATCAGTTCGGCTGCGCAGATACGATGGTGTTCAATGTCAACGTCTTAGACCTTTCCGTGACGGCTGAAAACCTGGGCAAAGACACCTTGTTGCCCGGACAGTCCACAGAACTGCTGGCAACTGTCACCAGCAACGGCATCAATATTACCTACGAGTGGACTCCCTCCGGCTCGCTTGACAATGCGAACATACCCAACCCGACGGCCTCGCCTTCCGAAACGACCGTCTATACCGTCACCGCCGTTGCCGACAACCTTTGCCCCGACACTGCCAGCGTACGGGTCGTTTTCAGGTCGCCGGATTGTGCAGAGCCGTTCATCTTCGTGCCGACGGCATTCACGCCCAACAGCGACGGCTTTAACGACTTTTTCATCGTACGTGGACCAGATATTAAGGAGGTGTACTTCGCGGTGTGGGACCGCTGGGGAGAAAAGGTCTATGAAACGACCAACCCCCAGGCGCAAGGTTGGGATGGTACTTACAACGGCAGAGAATTGCTGCCCGATTCTTATGCCTGGTATGTGCAGGTTACTTGCGGGAATGGGGAGGTTTATAAGGATAAAGGAGATGTGACGTTGTTGAAGTAGGCAATTTATGATTTTACTCATTGAGTAAGACCCTTATATGAATGCCGAAAAGCGATTTGAAACGGTTTATTTCTTCCAAACAAACGACAGGAGCCACCACCAGCCGTGCGAAGTGCCGGGCAGGTGATGGCTCCTGTCGTTTGTTCGTGTAAGCCGGCGAAAATGCTTTATTGCAGCACCACTTCGCGATCAGCCATCATTTTACGGATGTTGATGAGCGCATAGCGCATACGGCCCAGCGCAGTATTGATACTGACACGGGTGAGCGAGGCGATTTCCTTGAAACTCATGTCGGCGTAGTGGCGAAGGATGACGACTTCGCGTTGTTCGGCGGGCAGCGCGTCCACCAAATGGCGGATGCGGTCATGGGTTTCGCTGCGCATGATCAGCGTGTCGGGACCGTCGTCGCTCAGGCGCAAAACTTCGAAGATGTCAAAATCGTCCGAAGGGTTGATGTGCGCACGGCGTTTGTGGCGGCGGTGATAGTCCACGCACATGTTGTATGCAATGCGCATAGCCCATTGGACGAACTTGCCCTCATGGTTGTACTTACCCCTGCGGAGGGTGTCGATGATTTTGATGAAAACTTCCTGAAAGATGTCTTCGGCGAGCGCCTGATCTTTCACGAAAAGGTAAATAGAAGTGTAGATTTTCGCTTTGTAGCGGTTGAGAAGAACTTCGAAGGAATGTTCGTCGCCATCTACATAGCGGGCGATCAACTCGTGATCGTGGAGCATCGGCATAACTTGCATGAGCAAACGGATTTTGCTGTTTTACCAGTTAAATTATCAGAATTTAAGCGGTGTACAAGTTATAATCAATAAGCAGATGCGTTTTGTTAGATGACCGGAATAAGATTCGGTGAGCGTTTTGTGCCGTCAAATGTAGAGCGATATTGTGTTTCAGCAAAAATTTTTTTTCTTTTTTAACGAAAATTTACGGCGACATGCGGGCTTTTGTCGTGCATCTTGCAAAAAACCAGGCTTTTACGGTATTTTTGCGCCATCAATAAATCAATGTTGTGCGGTCATTTTTTCAAATACCCTGAAATTTACATCCGCTGAGCCGCTACTTCCGCACATCGAAACAGTAACCAACTATCTGGCGGCGACAGCTTTCTTACATGGAAATTGCCATAATACTCGTCCTGATTACCCTGCACGGTTTCCTCGTGTTGGGCGAAATTGCCCTTTTGACCGCCAAGCGCTCCCGCCTGGAAAGTGAAAAAATGAAAGGGAGCGTCAATGCCGCCATTGCCGTCCGGCTATTGGACAATATTGACAACTACCTTTCGGCGATGCAGATCGGCATCACGCTGATCAGCATCGTAGAAGGCGCTTATGCCGGTGTGGCGATCGGCAAACAATTGGAACCGCTCGTCGCGCTCATCCCGTCGCTGGCGCCTTATGCCGAACAGATTTCGATTTCAATAATCATCACGCTCATTACCTATCTGTCGCTCATCATTGGCGAACTGGCGCCTAAATACATTGCCATCCAATACGCCGAGACGCTGGCGATAGCCTGCGCGCCGGTGATGCAATTCATCACCCGCCTGACGGGGCCGATTTCAGTGTTCCTGAGTTGGTCCACCAAGTTGTTTATGCGGCTCTTGTTTATTAAGCCGAATGCACAGCAGGGCGTCTCCGAAGAAGAAATTAAGTTGATGGTGAAAATGGCAAACCAACAGGGGGTGCTGGAACAAAAGGAAAGCGAGTTTATCCAGAACATCCTGCGCTTTGCCGACCGCGATGCGTACACTATCATGACCCACCGCAATGTGGTGGAATGGCTCGACATCAACGCACCGCTGGAGGAAAACGACAAAATCGTGTACGAAAGCGGCTACACCAAATTCCTCGTGTGCGACGACACTATTGAAAATATATTGGGCGTGGTCAAACTCCGCGACTACGTGGACCACCGCAATAAACAGGGCTTCAACCTGCGCGACATCGTGACGCAGCCTGTCTTCGTGCCGGAGACGATGAATGCACTGAAAATTCTCGAACGCTTCCGCAAGGAACGCAACTACTTCGCTGTGGTGGTGGACGAGTACGGCTCCACCGAAGGCATCATCACCTTGCACGACCTCACAGAGAATATTTTCGGGGCCTTACCCGATCTTGGTGACAACGAAGAGCCTGCCATTGTGACCCGCGAGGATGGCAGCCTGCTGGTGGACGGTTCGATCCCGATCGACGAATTGCGCGATACAATTGCCCTGAAAGAATTCGACTTCGAAGACGCCGACTACTCCACATTGGCGGGTTTTATCCTCTATAAACTGAGCGAAATCCCCAAGGCGGGCGATCACTTCCAAACCGAAGGGTACCGCTTCGAAGTGGTGGACATGGACAAAAGCAAGATAGATAAGGTGTTGGTATCGCGGTTGGCGGGGGCTGCGGATTTGCGGGTTGGGAATGGCGACTGACGATTATTTGGTTTTCAGTATTCATATTACCTTTCGCATCACCATCGTTCAAATTCATCAAATTCAAACTGAAACACATGAAAAACACGCTCCGCATCTTTGCGTTCCTGCTCATTTGCACCAACGTGCAAGCCCAACTTTTTGTAGACACCATGCAATACGACCCACAGGAACTGGTTATGGATTTTTTCAACGGCTCCTGTGTGGATGTGATGGATGTCGAGTTTTTCGGCCAACCCCTTCAAGCCACTTTTTTTGAAGGCTCCCAAAGCGGCCTGGGTGTGAATGCAGGTATAATTCTTAGTAGCGGCGATCCGCAGATCGCTGTGGGGCCCAATGATGAGAGCGCAGCAGGCGCAGGGCTCGGCCCGAACACCCCGGATGTATTTCTAAGTACCATTTCCGGCAGCAGCGCTATTTTCGACAGAGCCATGTTGCACTTTACCATTGTGCCGCATACAGACTCTATCGGCTTCAAGTACGTTTTTGGATCGGAAGAATACTGCGAGTACGTCGGCTCTCAATTCAACGACGCTTTCGGTTTCTGGCTGAAAGGCCCGGGTATTTCGGGCCCGTTCGACGGGGCAGCCAATATTGCCACCGTCGTTGCCGGCACTTATGTGACTATCAACAACGTCAATCACCTTAACAATACAGGGTTGTACATCAACAACCAGCCGGCTACTTCCTTCGATCTCTGCGGCCAAACACCCTCTACGGCGCCCACCGTCAACACAATAGAGTACGACGGCCTCACGGTGGTGCTGACAGCCGGAGCGCAAGTGACGCCCGATTCCGCTTATGAAGTCTGGATCGACATCGCGGATGTGAGCGACAACATTTATGATTCCGGCATTTTCCTGAGCATCGAAAGCCTTTGCGGCGACAGCCTGCTCAGCCCTGTGACGGCCTTTAATACTGTGGTAAACGACAACACGGTTGCATTTCAAAATCACACCAAATACGCGACTGCCTGGCACTGGGATTTCGGCGACGGCAGCACTTCCTCCGAACGCTGGCCGGTGCATACTTATGCCAACCTGGACCAACTGTATACCGTCACCCTGATTGCCACCAACTATTGCTGCGCCGACACTTCGGTGACCACCGTAGGCGTGTCCGCTACCGGCAACCTAAATCAGGACGTTTTCAGGGTTTATCCTACCCGCGTGCAGAACGAACTGTTCATCGAGCCGGCAGATTGGAACGCATCAGGCGACCTCATGCTGACCGATATTTCCGGGCAAACGATCCTGCGCCGCTCGTTTACAGGAAAAACCGTCCTCCCGACGAACAACCTGCCGAAAGGGACTTATTTCCTTGTGATCCATACATCGGATAACCGGAACATCGTGCGCAAGGTGGTGAAATGATTTACGATTTTGGATTTGCGATTTACGATTTTTCTGATTGCGAAAAATGACAGATCGTACTTTAATTCGAATCGAGATAATCGTAAATCGTAAATCCAAAATCGCAAATTTTTACCCCCTTATTTGATGGTCCAACCGAGATTCAATGTAAAATTGCCTGCGAACCCCGAGTCTCCAACCACATAAATAGAGCGGCGACTTTCGCCGCCTCCGTATCCGATGCCGAAAGCAAGATCGAGCACAAGATCGCTGTCGAAGACCCACTGTTTGCCTATGTTGAGCAACAGCCCAAACGTACCGTGGCTTTCTTTTTCGTTGTTGGTACTGTCATCGACGTCGTAGAAGCTGCTGTAGCCCGCAAATATCTCCGGCTTGAGGTATCCGCCCTGCAGGATGTGGGTTCTTTTCATTTCGGCGGTATGAAAATCGGGTTTTCTGTAAAATTTGTATGCCCACGAACCGAGGAAACCGACGGCCTTGTCATCATACTGCTTGCCCAACCCAATAATACCCGCTTTGACTTCCCAACTCCTGCCGGGCTTGATGTTGCGCTCGTACAAAATGTTGGTGTACCCAAGCAGCGGACCGAGGAAGGATATTTTGATGGCGCTTTTTTTCTGCCCTTCAAACATCGCGGCGTCGTCCATGCGGGGAGTGCCGTAGAACTCGGTGCGGCCATCCTGAAACACGATTTTCGTAATATTTTCTTTTTCCTCGACGTATATCGGACCGTCCGGCTCGCTGAATTGCCGGTATTTGATTTCGGTGGTGCCGAGTTCCACGATTTTGGCTTCGATGGTTTTGCCGTTCTTTTTGTGGATAACGTCTTGTGCTTCTGCACTGTACGCAAGCAACGCAACGAAGAGAATGATCAGAATTTTTGTCAGGTGCTTCATGTGAGAATTTGATTTTAAGTAAACAGATCGGAATGGCGCGCCCACAAGAGAGGGGCCGGGCACATTCCGGAGATTGGAAACTTGTTTCAAAAGTAATTTACCGGCAAAGATATTTGTAACAAATACGAACCACCCCGAATTTTTTACCAAAAAGCCCGGGAGATCAGGTAGCATGGATCGGGTCCGTGTACGAAAACCGCAACAAGAAAAATCAGGGAAGTTGCCCCGATTTTCAGGTGTTCGTGAACGGTGGAAACGGATGAAAGACCGTGGTGGATGAAAACGACATCGTTTTCTCTTACCTTTACTACTGAAAATCAAAACCTTCCCACCACATTATGGCAAACCCGGAACATTTGAAAATACTGAAACAAGGTGTGGAGGGGTGGAATAAATAAGGCAAAGTCTGTTTTTAAAACTCATGATTTTCCGCTACTATTGCCTGAAAGTACAGGAACATGAGCACGAATGAATTAAGACTTTCCATCACTACCCTCCTGGAGCAGACCGATGATGCAGAGTTGATGCAAAGCATTTTGGTACTGCTCCGCAAATCTTTGGCGATGCCTGCGCCCGGCATTGCTGCATACGGGGCCGACGGAACGCCCATCACGGAAGATGAACTGGTGGCAAGCATTCTGGAAGCCAGCCAGGAAGTGCGGGCAGGTAAAAAAATCGCTTTGGCCGATCTGAAAAAAGAACTGCTCGCCGAATGAACACGCCGCCGCCATACGATGTGGCCTTCTCTATCTACGCAGGGCGGGATTTACGCGAAATTCGCAGATACTGACCAAAAATGCCTCTGCAAAGGTGGTCCTGAAAGTTGTTGCCGGCATTTTCGATGCGATTGAAACATTGCAAGAACACCCTGAACGCTACCCACCCGAACCACTCTTGGCCGAGCATGGCAACTATCGCGTCATCCGAAAAGGCTCTTATGAGATTTTCTATGAGTTCACCGGCTATGACATTTACATTTATCGTGTCGTCCATTCGAAGCGTGATTTGCAGCGGCTTTTCAAGAAGTTTAAACCGTGACTCCAATTCCATTATTGAAAATTAAAGCCTTCTGTCCTGACCTATGGCAAACAAGGAACATGTAAAAAAACTCTACGAAGGTGTAGAGGCGTGGAATAAGTGGCGGGAAGAGAAGCCGGAGGTGAGGCCGGATTTAAGTGAAGAGAATCTACGGGCAATAGAATTACCCCATATTAATTTTAGGGGTGCAAACCTCATTGGTACAAATCTAGGTTTCACAAATCTTTACAAAGCGGATTTATCCAAGCCAATCTTAATAATGCAGACCTTAATAGAGCCGAACTCAACGAAGTGGATTTATCTTGGGCTACACTTGTCAGTTCTGATATGTTCAGGATTCAACTCTATAAAGCTACGCTAATTGGTGCTAAGTTTTATAATGGTGTTGACCTGCGATTTTCAAATCTGACTTATGCTAATGCCACTTTTGCAGATTTTAGTCAAGCTAATTTAACAGGTGCGGATTTAAGCAGCGCAATTTTTGAAAATGCTCAATTTTATGAGGCAAATCTGACCAATACTAAATTAGCAGGAGTAAATCTGAGGAAATCAATATTAGAGAGTGCTATACTGATAAAAACAGACCTTTCAGATGCCGATATTGAAGGGGCAAGAATTTTTGGCATCTCTGTTTGGGATATTTTTAAAGAGAACCTTTCACAAAAAAATTTAAAGATTACAGAAGTAGGTACGCCTCAAATCACCGTCGACGACCTCGAAGTCGCCCAATTTATCTACCTGATGCTGAACAACCAGAAATCCGCGACGTCATCGAGACCATCACCTCGAAGGCCGTGCTGATACTGGGGCGCTTCACGGAAGAGCGAAAAAAGGTGCTGGATGCGCTGAAAGACGAATTGCGACGTAGGAATTACCTGCCCATCGTATTCAATTTTCAAAATGCAGCAGGCAAAGACCTCGACGAAACCGTCAATTTCCTTGCCCGGATGTCGCGCTTCGTGATCGCAGATGTAACCGATGCAAAGTCCATTCCGCAGGAATTGAAAGGTTTTGTGGAAGGGAACCCTTCCATTCCTGTTCTGCCGTTGATTTTAAAAGAACAAGTTGAATACGCCATGTTCAAACATTTCCGACGCTACCCCTGGGTGCTGCCGCTGCACGAATACGAGTCGCCGGAAATTTTGCTCGACAACATCATCTCTGCCATCATCGACCCCGCCGAGAAAAAAGTAGCGGAATTGCGAAGAAAAAATGCGTAATTTTGTACATGGAATTGCCTTGATATGGAAAAGAACAATAGCAACATCGAATATACCCTCGTCAGTATCGGCGATCTGCTCCAACAAATCGAACGCTGCAACGACCGTATCGATATACTTACAAGTTACAACGAGCCGGAACTCGAACAAAGCGTCCTGAATGCCCAAGCTCTGCGCCGTCAATTTTTAGAACAATTGGACGAATTACTCGCCGATTACAGCATCGAAGTGCGACTGCGAACAGCAGCCTGAATTGTGACTTCCATCCCCATCACCCCCGCTGAGCAAAAAGTAGAAGAATTGCGAAGGAAATAGGAACTTCGCCCTTGCCTGCAGCGTACCATCCTGCAAAGCGCAAAATCCTCGCTTACCATCTATGATTTCCATACCGGAACTCTACGTCCTTTACCGGCAGCATCCCGTCGTCTGCACCGATACCCGGCAACTCACGCCGGGTTGTATGTTTTTCGCGCTTCAAGGCGACAACTTCGACGGCAATAAATTTGCAAAACAAGCCCTCGAACAAGGCGCGGCTTACGCAGTGGTCGACGATCCAGTATACAAAACCGACGACCGCTGCCTGCTCGTGCCCGACGTGTTGGAGGCATTGCAGCAACTGGCGACGCACCACCGCAGCCAGTTCGATATTCCGGTGATCGCCATCGGCGGCTCCAACGGCAAAACGACGACCAAGGAACTGGTAGCCAATGTGTTGGCCGTTCATTATCCCTGCCACTATACCAAAGGAAATTTCAACAACCATATCGGCGTGCCGCTCACTCTGCTCGCTATGCCGGACGCGACGGAGGTTGCAGTCATCGAGATGGGCACCAACCAACCCGGCGACATCGAGCAGTTGTGCGACATCGCCCGCCCCACACATGGCCTGCTAACCAATATCGGCAAAGAACACTTGGAAGGCTTTGGCAGCCTCGAAGGGGTGAAAAAGGCCGAAGGCGAGCTGTACCGCTACCTCTCCCGGCATAAGGGCTGGGTGTTCGTGAATCTCTCGGAAAAATACCTCGGCGCCATGACGCGCCGCATCCGGCGTAAAATCGGCTTTGTCCGCGCGGAATCGCTTGAGGCAAAGGAAGATGAAGAAACCATCGACGTTATGCTCACGGGTGAAGCGCCGTTTATCCGCGCCGCTTTCCTTTCCGACCAATCGGGCAACGCAGTAGAAGTGCAGACGCAACTCATTGGCCGCCACAATTTTAACAACATTATGACGGCCATCGCGCTTGGTATATATTTCAAGGTGCCCGCCGAAAAAATCAGGGCAGCCCTCGAAGCCTACGTGCCGGCCAACAACCGTTCGCAACTTTTGTACCTGGGCTCCAACACCATTTTCCTCGATGCCTACAACGCCAATCCTTCGAGCATGGGACCCGCGCTCGAAAGCCTGCGCGCCATGCCCGGTGAGCAGAAAGTAGCGATCCTGGGCGATATGCTCGAATTGGGCGAAGAAAGTTTAAAAGAGCACGAAGCCATCGTGCGTTTTGCCGCCCGCCAAAAGCCCGACGTGCTGGCATTGGTCGGTCCCGAGTTTGGCCGGACGCATTTCAAAAAATACGGTGCACTTCATTTTCCCGACACGGCTGCGGCAAAACAGTGGTTCAACACACAAAAATTTGAAAACAGCCTGATTTTGATCAAAGGCTCGCGGGGGATGCGGCTGGAGGAGGTCATTAAAGGTAATTGAGGGTAATTAAGAGTCATTAGGGGGCACCCGCTAAACCTCTCTAAACCATCTCAAGACGGGTTGTAGCGGACACCATTTTTTTACCAATAGAGCGGCATGAGCGGGGAATATGCCCGAGTTGGAGGCAATTTATTTCAACCCCACCAATCCCGTCAACTCCCGCACCTCTTTCATCGTCTGTTGCGCCCGCTTGCGGATTTCAGCGCTGCTCTCCTGTATTTGCGCTTTCACCGCTTTTTTGTCGGACTGTAAGGCCGCGAGCCGGTCGCGGAAGTGGTTGACGAGCGTGGCAACTGTGTTGGCCACCTCCTCTTTCAGGGCACTGTATTTCAATGCACCGGCTTGATAATCAGCCATCAACGAGTCATGGGCTGCCATGTTGCCGCAGGCGCGAAGCAATTCAAAAAGGTTTTGCACACCGGGGCTCATCTGGCCGGCAGGGGTGTCGCCCGTGTCGGTCACCGCCGATTTGATTTGTTTGCGGACGCGGTCTTCTTCGCCGAAGAGGTTGATGTAGTGTTTTTCGCCGAGGCTTTTACTCATCTTTTTGGTCGGGTCGGCGGGCGAAAGTATTTTGGGCGTTTCGGTGAAAAGCGGCTCCGGGTGCACAAAATATTCCTTGCCGAACTGGTGGTTGAACCGCTGGGCGATATCGCGCGAGAGTTCGAGGTGTTGCTGCTGGTCTTTTCCAACCGGCACATAATCAGCGTGATAGATCAGGATGTCCGCCGCTTGCAATACCGGATAGATAAACAGTCCGGCGCCGACAAACGCATCGACACCTGATTTCTCTTCCAATTGATTGCTTTTATCTTTGAACTGTGTCATGCGGCTCAGTTCGCCGTAGGACGTGACGCAGCCGAGTACCCACGAAAGTTCGATGTGTTCCGGCACAAGACTCTGAATAAATACATTTTCCGGCTTGATACCGCAGGCCAGCATGTAAAATGCCATTTTCCAGGTGTTGTCGCGGAGTTGTTCCGCCTTGTACGGCATCGTCATGGAGTGGTAGTCCACCACGCCGTAAAGACAATTGTATTCGTCTTGCAGGCGCACCCAGTTTTGCACCGCGCCGAAGTAGTTGCCGAGGTGGAGGTCGCCGGTGGGTTGGATACAGGAGAGAACGTTTTTCATAAGGCGATTTTGTATAGGCCGTATCACAAGCACTGTATTAAAAAGCGTTTCCAAACTATGTTTGTTGCGCTACCCGAAACCTTCCAGGTTTTTAAAAACCTGGAAGGTTTGCCCGGGAATAACGACGCAATCTATGGCTTCGCAATTGTGAAGTTTACTTGTGATATAGCTTCTGTTTTTACAATGTTATTAGCGTTAAACACCTGCAATCACCGAAATCTCGATGTTTACAAATTTCGGCAATTCCACCACCTGCACCAGTTCGCGGGCCGGGGCAAATTCAGGGTTGAAATACTCGCCATACACCGCGTTGATGCGGCTGAACTGGTTGATATCCTTTACGAACACCGTGGCTTTCAGCACTTTTTCAAGTCCGGAACCGGCGGCTTCCAGAATGGCTTTCAGGTTTTGCAGCACCCGGTGCGTTTCGGCTTCGATATTGTCGAGCACCAGTTCGCCGGTAGCAGGATCGAGGGCGATTTGACCGGATACAAATATCAGGCCGTTCAGTACGACAGCCTGGTTGTAGGGGCCGATGGGCATGGGGGCGGCGGGGGTGTTGATGAGTTGTTTCGACATGAAAATGGTTGATGAAGGTTGATAAAAGTTTATGAGGGTTGATATTATCAACTTTATCAATCCTTATCAACATTTATCAACGGCAAATAAACAGAAAAAGCCCCATCGCCCGGAGCACGGGACTGGAGCCTCCTCAAAAACCGGGGTACAAAAATCTGCGCTACGCTTCGGCGTCGGCGCGTTGTTTGCCGGGTATCAGTACCTGACCGCGATAGTACAGGTCACCTTCTACCATGTAGGCATGGTGGAAAAGGTGCTGTTCTCCGGTCGTCTTGCAGACAGAGACGTTCGGGGCTTCCGATTTGTAGTGCGTGCGGCGGGCGCGCTTCCGGCGCTTGGAGTGCCGCCATTTAGGATTTGGCATGACCTTTTATTTTTTGGCAGAGGGTGGAAGGTAGAAGGCAGAGGGTTGTGATTTAAAACCTTCTACCTTCTACCCTCCACCTTCTGCCTTTTAATTTAATTATCGTTTAAATCCTTGAGTGCATCCCAAACAGAATCGGGTTTTTGTGCTTCGGATTCGTTACTCAGGTATTTCAATACTTCAAAATTGCAGGGCGAATCGGGGTCGTTTTGGCAATCATAAGTGATCGTGATCGGCATGGCCAGCACCGTGAATTCGTAGAGGTATTTCGCCACGTTGAATTCCGACGACTCCCGGCTGATGAAAACCACCTCATCGTCATCGTCTTCTTCCGCTTCGCCGTATTTTACAATGAGTTGCCGTTCGTCTTCCAGCGGTAAATTGATCGTTGCAGTACAGCGGTCGCATTCGGCTTTCACAAATCCCTTCAAATCAAAGTCAAAGATCAGCATGTCGGAGCGCCTGTCGAGTTGCAGATCGAAGTTGATTGCACCTTCCTGCACGGGCGAGTCCTCGAAGTGGCGGAAAAACGCACTGTCAATCTCGAATTTAAAATGATGTATTCCAACTTTTAAACCCTGGATCGGGATGGAATACGCGGCAAATGCGTTCATTTCCACTTCTGTTTTGCAAATCGGGCGGCAAAAGTATGATGTTCCGGTGAAACGACAAAGCGCAATTTGAAGTTTGAGGTAAGAATTTTTCAGCGGATTTCCACAGGCACCGTTTTGAGCCGAATGAACCATTGGTTTGAGGTGTCGTCTCGAAGGAACGAGGAGGCGATATTTCAAACCGGAGAGGTGTCATCCGCGACGAAGGAGCGGATGACACCTCTCCGGTTCATTTCGACCCATAAAGGCCGCTCAGCCGCTCTGAATGACAATCAGGTAATGAAATCCCGGACTTGTTTTTAAGCGTTACAAACCTACAGAACCGAGAGCAAAGTAAGAGCGATTCACACAACTTTTTGCACTGCCAGTGGTGATTTAACAATCACAGTCAGTACTTTTTTTCGTTTCCGGAAAAAAATTTCAAAAAAAATAATTTTAACCAATCGATTGAAATACAAGCGTTTAACATCAAACAAGGTAGTTTCCTAAAAAAATATTTATGCTTAATTTAGTTCTATGTATTGCAAGGTATATTCCCTTGCCGTATGTTTGTGGCGTGAAATGAAAAAACCCGCTCGGCGGGGCAACAATTTTCTTTGCTATGAAAACGAAACTGAAACACATTTTTCTGTTGGCGGCCTTGTGTCTTGCTTCAATAGGCTGTAGCAGCGGTTTGGCCAAACCGGTAAGCGGCCTCGACTTATCGCTGGTCCCGGCACGGATGTTCAGCATCAGCCCGGCACCGGCCGTTGAGGGTAAAACCACGGAAACGCCTTTACGAACGACGGAAACAAAAACAACCAATCAGACGGCCACCATTAATAACTGATGTCGAAAACCATCTTACTTATTAATAACCAACAATTTAACAATCAGTGCGGCGGCCGGAATTTCGCCATGCACAACAACCAATAATAAATCATGGATTTGGAAAATGCAAAAGCCCAAATGCGGAAAGGCGTACTCGAAATGTGCGTACTGGCCGTTATTTCAGAGGGCGAGACCTATCCGCCTGAAATCATGAAAAGGTTGGAATGGACCAACCTGATCGTGAAAGAAGGCACGCTGTATCCCCTGCTCATCCGCCTAAAAAACGATGGGTTGGTGGATTACATCTGGCGCGAAGGCGAAAAAGGGCCGCCGCGCAAATATTTCACCGTATCCGACCAGGGACGACAATTCCTGACCGAACTGACCGAAAGTTGGGATCAGTTGGTGCACTCGGTCAACCAAACCGTGAAAGGCGACGCCGACCCCACGGGAAACGACGGCAAACGCAAACGCAAAACCGAAACGCCACCCAAACCGCTCAACATCGAACCCATGCCGCCCGAGGCATAATTGGTTATTAGTTATCAGTTATTGGTTACCGGTTATCAGTTAACAGTAATTAAGTGCAAAACGCCCATTTACCGATAACCAATAACCGATAACCAGTAACCAACTACCAACACAACTTTCTCAACCGACTTCAACAATGAATAAGATACTGAATATCAACCTCGGAGGCTATGCGCTCACCATCGACGACGACGCCTACGAATATCTTACAGCATACCTCGAAAGCATTCGAAAACGGTTCAGCGAGAGCGAAGGCCGCGACGAAATCGTGCACGACATCGAGTCGCGGCTCGGCGAGATCATCAGCCAAAGCATGGGCAATCGCACCATCGTGATGATGCCCGACGCCGAAGCTGCGGTCGAAATCATGGGCAAACCCGAAGAATTCGGCGAAGAACCTGTGGCAGGCGGCAGTAGCAGCGGCAGTAGCACGGGCAGTCGCGGCAAAAAAAGCAGCGGCCCTTCTGTGCGCACGGGCAAACGCCTGTTCCGCGATGAAGAAGACGCTACCGTCGGTGGCGTATGCTCCGGCCTGTCGGCCTACTTCGGCATCGCCGACCCCTTGTGGATGCGGCTGATCTTTGTGCTGCTCACATTCCTTTCCGCCGGCTTCTGGATTCCGGCCTACATCCTGTTGTGGATTCTCGTGCCGCCGGCCAAAACCGCCGCCGACCGGCTCGCCATGCGTGGCGAGCCGATCAACGTGGACAACATCGCCAAAGAAATCGAAGATAGTTTCGAACGGCTGGGCACACAATTCAGCGGGGAAAAAAAAAGCGGCGCCGGAAAAGACCGTAGTTTCAGCAACGCCATGTCGAGCGGCGTCTCGGTTTTAGGTCAGATGTTTGGCTTCGTCGTGCGATTTATTGCCAAATTCGGCCTCATCATCGCCACCATTGTAGCCATTGCATTGTTCATCGCACTGGCGGTATCGTGGGTGGCCGGCATCTGGGGCCTGATGGCCGCCGCGCCGTTTGTGGATTATTTCAGCCCGTATTCGAGCGGTGTCACCTGGCTGGGTTTTGCCAACCTGTTTTTCCTGCTCGGTATTCCGATCCTCGGTTTGACGCTTATGTTTGCACGAGCTTTGTTCAAGGTGCGCACACCCGGCTGGCTGGGTACAGGTTTGGGGCTTTTCTGGACGATCAACCTTATTTCGGTCATAGCTCTTACCACCTTTGCAGTGAAAGACTACCGTCAGGGCGGTTCAGTAACCAAAACCATTGACCTTTCGGGGATGACCTCGGATACCATGCGTGTGGAAGCGGCAAGTTTTGGCGACGCCGGTAACGGATCCTTCTGGTGGTTTGGCGATGAAGACGGCGTGCGCATCGACGACAACCGCATCGAAATCGACGATCTGGTTGAAATCCGCGTCCGGCGCAGCGATTCGGACAATTTCAAATGCACCCAAACCATCCATGCCCGCGGCGCCAGCAACCGCGACGCTGTAACCAACGCGGAGGAAACGGAGTTTTCCGTCACCAGCGATGGGAATGTGTTGCGTGTGCCGACTTCGTTCGGAATTCTACAGGGGAAAAAATGGCGCGGTCAGCACGTGCGCATCATGATCGATGTGCCGGTAGGCAAGAGCATCGTTTTCAACGATAAAGTGTATCGCCATGCCGCTGCTGACATGGACGAATATGCCGACGACAACGACCGCAACTACATCTCCCGTTCGCCGGACAAGGTTTTCCGCATGACCGGCAAAGGCCTGATCTGTACCGGGTGTCCGCGGTTTGGCGACCGCGATTACGACAGCGAGGAGTATTACGAACACTTTATTCTGGAAGGAGATTTTGAAACGGAAATGCGCAAAGGCGACGAATTCAAGATCCGATTCGAGGGCGCCACCGATGCTATCGAGAAAATCCGCACGGGCAGAAAACTGACCCTGAGTAAGAAGGGCACGGCAACCGGCGTGAAAGTATTCATCGAATCGCCCGTGTTCACGTCCTTGGTTGCCGACAATACGGGCAATATTACGATCCGCGGCTTCGAGGAAGGAGATGCTTCCATCACGGTGAAAGGCAACAGCCGGGTTAAAGCCTATATCGATGTGTCGGATATGCTCAATGTGTCGCTCACGGGCAAATGCGCGCTCGAATTGGTGGGCAAAGGCGGCAGAATGGATGCCGGGCTCAACGACGGCGCCACGCTGGAATCCATAAACTGGCGTGCCAGGGATGTGGAAATTACAGCCTCCGGCGGCTCCAATGCCCACGTATATGCCAAAGACGATGCCCTCATCATCAGCGAAAGCAACAGCCAGGTGAAAGTAGAAGGCGGCGCAAGGATCCGGAATACACGGTACGAAAACTGAACTTAAATTTGATTTATGATTGCCGATTACATGATTTTTGATTTTTGATGTCTCTTAGAGTACGCTACGGAACATCAAAAATCAAAAATCATGTAATCGGCATTCGTCAATCAAAAAATGACCTTTTTCACTCCTGCTCTCCCACCAGCCATTTTTTAAATTCTGCCGAACGTTCCGTGCTGACAATGGTCTCCAGGTCCGTCGACGGCTCCAGTTCTACCTTGACCCTGCTCTTGGAATAAGGATGCATTTCCCTGATGGCTGCTACGTTGATGATGAACTGGCGGTTGATGCGGAAAAATACGGTCGGATCGAGCATGCCTTCCAGTTTATCCAACGGGTAATCGACCGGGAAACGTTTGCCCGAACTGCGGGCGACGAGGAAAGTAATTTTGTCTTTTGTGTAAAAATAAGCCGCATCCGTCATGTCCACAAGTTTGATGCTGTTGCCGAAACGAATCAGCATCCTGCGAAGGTAATTTTGCCCTTCCTGCTTGCGCAAGGTGTCGAGCAAGGCGGAATAATCCTGTATCTGGGCCCTGAACACTCTTTTGTATTTGTCCAATGCGGCGGCCAACTCATTGGTTTTGATGGGTTTGAGCAAGTAATCCACCGCGTTTACCTTGAAGGCTTGCAATGCAAATTCGTCGTAAGCGGTGGTAAAAATAATAGGGCAGGTTACCTTCACGTGGTCGAAAATTTCAAAACTCGACCCATCCGCCAGGTGAATATCGAGCAGGATCAGGTCGGGCTGGGGATTGCTCTGCAGCCACAGCACAGCGGTTTCCACGCTGTCGAGCCGTTGCAGCACGACCGCTTCGGGTTCAGCCTCGGCCAGGAGTTTTTCTAAGCGGCGTGCGGCGGCATTTTCGTCTTCTATGATAAGTATTTTCATGTGTATCGTTCTTAATTCATCGTTCATCGTTCATCGTTCATCGCGGCCTTTATCGGCACTTTTACGGTAAAAAATGCGACGTTGTCTTCCACAATGACCGGGCGTTCGCCCAGCAGTTGGTATCGGTTCACAAGGCTTTGCAGGCCGAAGTGTGTACTGGGCTCGCGTTTTATTTTGGGTTGTATGTTGTTGCGAACTACCACGTAGTCATTGTTTTCTGCAAAAATTTCAATTGTGAGCGGTTTGGCGGCAGAAATGATGTTGTGTTTGACCGCGTTTTCCACCAGCATTTGCAGTGCTAAGGGCATGATGAGGCCACTTTGCCCGTTCAGCCGGTCCACCAGCCGGAAACCGTCTTCATAGCGTTTTTTTAACAGGAAATCGAAACTGCGCACCAGGTCCATTTCTTCCTGCAGGCTGATAAAATCCCGCTCGCGGTAAACGATGATACTTCTGTAAAAATCCGAGAGGTGCTCCACGTATTCCACGGCTATTTTGGGGTTTTCCTCAATAATGGTAATGAGCGTGTTGAAACTGTTGAACAGAAAATGCGGATTGATCTGACTTTTCAACGCAGCAAATTGCGACTCTACTTTTTCGCGTTTCAATAGGGCCTCTCGCCTCAGTCGCTCCTCGCGGTTTCGGATAAATGTGTAAAAAACCCCGACTGCTGCCGCCAGACACAGTACGATGAACCACCAGCGCGCCCATATCGGCGGTTCGATGACAAAACTCCAGGTGACTTCAGGTACTTTTTCAAAATTGCCGTGTTCGCTCGTCTGCACACGGAATGTATATCGACCGGGCCGAAGGCTGGGGTAAGAGGCCAAGTGATCTTTTGACACCTTCCAGCCGAGGTCGGCGCCGTCGAGCCGGTATCGGTATCGTACGGATTCGGGATCGCTGTACCAAAGACCGGTAAAGTTGAAAAAGAAGTAGTTTTGGTCGTGCGCGAACCTGTTGTTCACCTGAAAGTCGATTGTTTTGGAAAATACGGATACGGCCGTAATACCCGGCTGCGGATCATCCATAAAAGTTTCGTCAAACGCTGCAATGCGCATGATTCCCTGTCTGGCGCCGAGCCACACATTTCCCGAGGCGTCGCGGCACAGGGCATTCAGATTTACCTCGGCAATGGGCGCTCCAATCGAACCGTCGCAAAAAGTAACGTGATCGGGACGGTCGGGATTCAATACATCCACCCCGTCATCATACGCGATGATGATATGGCCGTTGCCGTCGGTGGCCAGACCTGTAAAAGACAGGCTGTGCAGGTGGTTTTCGGTATCATACCGGTGAAAACGCTGCCCATCGTAACGAAACAAGCCATCCTTGTCCGTACTAAACCAGATATGTCCGCGGCGGTCTTCGGTAATGCTGTAAATGGTTTTCAGCGGTCGGCCATTTGCCTCCGTAAAATGACTGAATTTGCCGTTTTCGAGTACGATCAAACCGTTCCCATCCGTACCGAACCATACGCGTCCTTTGCTGTCGAGAAATACTTTGTACACATATCCATTGCCAAGTTCGCCGAGCGGTGTGTACTGATTCGTTTGTAAATCAAAAGCCGTCACGCCGCCAAAGGTGGCCAGCCAAACGGTCCGGCTGTCGCCTGCAATAGAGAGTACATTGTCGTCATACAAGCCGTTGCGGGTAGTCAGGTGACGGATCATTTTGCCCTTGCTGTTCACCACATATACGCCGTTTTCAAATGTACCCGCCCAAATATTGCCATCGGCCGGCGATTCCCACAGCGCAATCACATTTGCCGGTTTTGAACTTTCTTTTTGGAGAACAATCGATTTTTTCACACCGTCTTCCAGCACAATAAGCCCCTCGGAATTGCCTGCCCAAATCCGGTTGTGCCGGTCGACCAATACCGACAAGGGATTGTCGGGGGGGGCAGTCAGCATCCCGAACCGCGCATTGGATGAATATACCTCGCCCTTATCGGTGACAATCCAAAGCAATCCTTCCCGGTCTTTGCTCAAAGCACGTATCCGGGTCGGGCGAAGCGACTTCGTGAGGGGTTGTGGCTGTATGGCGCCGGTCACCATTTCGAGTCGCAACAAGCCACTGTTTTCCGTGCCGATCCAAAGTTCGGCGCTCCCGAACACTGCGAGATTCAGCACTGTGCCATAGTGCCATTGATTTGTTTGAAAGTCAAATTTTTGCTGAAAAACATCGTAGTGGCAAATACCTTTTTCATGGGTTCCGATCCAGATATTGCCCCGCTTGTCGGACAGCAGTGTGGTTACGATTTCGTCCGGCAGGCCATCGGCCGTGGTCAAACGGCGCACTTCCTTTTGGCCAGCATTCGTCATCGTGCATATACTTATACCTGCGTCGGTTGCTGCCCAGATTCGCCCTTCGCCGTCGCAGGCAAGGGCATAAATTTCGTCGCTGCCCATGCCGTCTTCAGCAGCATTGAATTGATACAACCGGTTGTTTTTCAGGCAATACAGACCTTCACCATAAGTTGCGATCCAAAAACCGCCCGTAGAGTCGGCAGCAAAGGCTTTAACCGGTTTTTGAGGCAGGCCCTCTTCCGGGGTCCAAATCTGAAAGTTGGCAGCATATTGCTTGTGGCCGTTGGTCGCGGGCACAAACGCGCTGTTCTGCGATATATATCCAATTACGCCATTGTCAAAACCTGCCCAGATGCGACCATTCCACTCAAACAGCGCACTTACCGCACCCGACAGCGAGTCGGGTATTCTCGCCGGCTGAAAAACCAGCCCGTCGTAACGATACAATCCTTTCTCCGCACCAAACCACAACCAACCCCGGCTGTCCTGAAAAACCTTTGTTGTATGCGCTTCGCCCAACTCTTTTGTTTCTCTTAATCGAAAAACAGGCGTTTGCGCCCGCGCGCTGAGGCAGGTCAGGAGGAAAAGTATGTAGGTTAATTTGTTCAAAGCAAATCAATTTCCTGTCAATTCCGCGTTCACCGTAATGGCAATTTCTTCGGCGATTTTTTGATAGACTACTTTGGGAATTGTGATGTTATGATCGGCCAGCGGGACAGTGAAGGAGGCTTGCACCCGGAGTTTGCCGCCGCTTACTTCCAACTGGCTTTTGATGATACGTTCCTGCTCTACTCCATGAATATTCAATTGACCCTTGGCGCGCACTGAATAGGTACCGTTTTTTTGGAAATCAATTTTTTCGATGATTTTTCCGCTAAAACTCGCCTTCGGGTATTTTTTGCTCTCCATGTAATTTTCATTGAAGTGTTCGCGCTGCAAAGGGCTGTTAAATCCTTCGAATGTTTTTATCTCCACCGACCACGCGAAGGTTTGTTTGGCTGTATCGATCACCCCGCGCAACTTGCCGCTTTTTGCGGAAATGACTTCGAGGGGGGCCTCCGATTTGAAATTGATCTTGCCGTTTTCGCAGCGGAAAACGCCGTCGGTGATCCACCCCACCCCCGACCCCTCCCCCACAGGGAGGGGAGCCGTAGAGCGTTCCGCGACAAACTCTGTAGTGTCCTCTACAGATCGCTCTACGTCCCCCCTCCCTGTGGGGGAGGGGTCGGGGGTGGGGTGGAACGACGCCCCCAGCATCCAACCGCCCAGTACGAGCGCCCAAACCAAAATTGTCGTTTTCATAGTCAAATGTCGAATTGACGGGTGAAAAGTAAGGAAAAAGCCTTCTGCTTATTTTCATTTACCGGCTGAATGGGTACAAGTGCTTGCTGAAGCGGAATTATTACTGCCCGAAGTTGCCCCGCTGCGGATGATCGCCGGACATCATCATATTCTTATTCCGGCCTGGCGGATATTAGTTGACCTGCTGCCCGAAGGATTCCGCTTTTACATTTGCACATCTGTTTCACCACCACTTGCTACAAAATCATGATTCAACATCATTTATTTTCCAAAACAAAAACAGTAATGATCGCAAGTTTGGTCTGTTGCACTGCACCAGTCGTTGCACAGCAAGATATTGCTCCGGTATACAACGGTTTCATCCACGAAATCGGGGTGGATGCTGCGCCCTTTCTGCGCGGGCAGCAAGGTGTAAGCCTGCTTTACAAACACGAAGCCGGACAAGTGAAAGTTGGCCAATGGCAAAAATGCAATGCGATACGGCTATTGGCGGGGTTCTATAATGAAGAAATCGTGAGCGATGACCTGCCTTACCAAAAAGGTGATACGACTTTCATGCGGTACAGTGTAGGTGATAAAAATACGTTTTATATCAACATCGGCATGGAACGTCAGTTTACTAAAAACAAACTCCGGTTTTATGCCGGCGGTGATATCGGATTTCGCGGCAGCATTTACAAACCGGATACCCGCATCGATGCCATTGTAAATGGTTCGACTTTCCTTTATGACATTTACCAGGGCGAGGTGACGGCACGCACGTTGGAAGCGTCGGTTTTTGGTGGTTGTAATTTCTTTTTTCTGCCGCGCTTCAGCATTGGCCTGGAATTAAATTATTCACTCGGTATCGAGCTTTCAACCAGTAAAATCATCAGAAACGGCGAGCCCTCTTCTCCCAACGAACAGACGACTTTTGTCGGGTCGGCAGATTTTCCCCGGCTCTTGTACTTGAGTTATCACTTTGGAGCGCCGTGACTTCAAATGATTTTTTTTGTATCGATCTCCAATTTTCAGCGCGCCCAATCTGGCAGATTACATTTTCACAAACCTGCGACTCGTTCTTCCTTTTTCATTTTCCAGAACCAAAAAATACACCCCTGGTTGTAGCATGCGCAGGTCCAGTTGTTGCGGGCTTCCGGCATCGGCAACATTTTGAAATTTGTCTATTCTTCTGCCTGCAAGGTCAAAGATGCCCCAGGTAGTCGGTAAAACGGCGGAATTGCTTCCAGCCAATACACCGTCAGGAGGCGATGTTTCCACCCAAAGGGTTCCTGTTGTCGGATTGGGCCATATTTTAACTATAAACAATTGATTTTCAGAGAAATTGTCGGTTGTTGAAATTGTTCCATCCGGCACGAATGCTACGTCTTTCAGTTTGTATTGCCCTTGCGACATGTCAAAATTGTCCGTTTGTCCTTGCGCATTGAGCCCAAAGCCCGGTACGAGCGACACTGGAAAAAGCTGATGCAGAAACAACATAAAATACGAACCGGGTGCCACGAGTGAAAAGCCGTAGCCGCCATCGGCACCAGTCGTGACAGCATCCACTAAGGTCGAGTCTGCGTGGTAAAGCAGCACGGTGATGTCGGGCAGGAATGGTTCCTGAGCGTCTTTCAGTGTATTGTGGTTTTCATCGAGCCAGACCTTTCCGCCAAGCGCGATCATCGTCACTGTCCAGGCAGCATTCAGCGATTTGATTTGCCCGCCAATCAGGTTGATGACAGGCGTCATACCTGCGGCATCCACATTTTGAACAGGCAGAAAGGCATCGGCGGTAGGCGGCAGGCTGATCACAAGGTAATATTGACCCGGCGGCAAGTCTGCAAAAGAATATCGCCCGTCGGACAAGGAGTAAGTAACACGCAACAGACTGTCGTTTGCGGCTCCATACAGCGACACGGTAGCGTTCATAAAGGTAGCCTCACCTGGTTCCCAATTGCCGTCATTATCCGTATCGAGGCCGATGTAGCCGTTGATGGTACCAAGTGTATTAGAAACGGGGAGGTAGAGTTGCCGTTTGGGCACGATTTCGCGATTTTGATGCGGACTGGCCCAAAACAGCTGCACTGTAGCACCGCCTCCAATTTCCAAAAATTCCAGCCGTATGCGGTATTTCGTTCCAGCCGCCAGCGATATGTGGCCGCTGTGTTCGGTAGTGGCTTGGGGTACCCACTTGTCGATAATCAGTGAGTCGTTCACCCAGAGCCGGCAACCGTCATCGCTGCTGACAGAAAAAGTATATTTTTCAGCAAATAACGGCTCTACATAGCCGGTCCAGCGCACGGTGAAAAAATCGGCAGGCAGGAGCGGGTCGGGCGAGCCTTCATTCCAGATAAAATTCACCGTTGTGTCAGTGCGCGTCAGCACGGGCGGTTCGTCGAGATCGCCCTGAGGATCAATAAAATACTGCCCAAGCAACCCTTCTCCGTTCCCCAGCGTGGCCGTGTTGAAAAACACTTCGTATTCCCAACCGGCGTCCGGGGTAATGAATGAAATCAAAGGATCCGTGTTGCCGTCCGACCAGTGGCTGAACAAATGTATAGTATCACCGATACGCTGAAAATCAGGCGCCTGGATTGTACGTGAAATACCCGTTACACTCTCAAATGTAGCCGGCAATGGTCGTATCTGACCGTCCACATTCATTCCGATTCCCACAGGTCCTTTCAATGATATTTGTACTTTTTGTGGAAAAACATCGCGCCATATCTTTTTTTCAAAGCCCTGTGCATCGCGTGCTGTAAGGTAGATACGGTAAAAAACGTCTGTGGCCGTTTCGCCGACCGGCGGCACAAAAAACTGTCCTTCCGAAATGCCGGGCGTTGCAGGCAAACCCGGATGCGTATGGTTAGCGTGGTGAAAATCAATGCGCCAGGTGAGGCTGCTGGCCGGCAAAACGCCATCTTCCGGGTCGCTGGCCATTCCTGCGAAATACAAGGTGTCGCCACCCCGGTAGCTGCTGTTGAGAACGGGAAGCAGGATTTCAGGCGCCGGTCGTTTGTTGGTCGAAACGCCTACGAGCGCAGTCTGGCTGATTGCGGTGCCAAAACTGTTGGTAGCGACGCAATGAACCACCGAACCATTGTCAGCGAGCATAAGATTTGGCAATGACAGCACCGTCGAGTTAGCGCCCGGTATCAGTATGCCGTTCCTGAACCATTGGTAAGAAATCGGCTGACCACCGAATGCCTGAGCCTGGAAGATTGCCGTTTCGCCTTCGGCCACCAGAACAGGCTGCGGCTGCCCGGTCATCAGCGGCGCACCTTCGCCGGCCCAAAAAACTTTCCAGAGCGTCCCTTCGGTGCTCACGGTGTTGTCCATTTCCGAACCGCCACCCAACCCGGCACGGGCGAGGTAGTACAATTCACCGTTCGGCGCAGCGAGCAGGCTTACCGGACGGTCGATATTTGTGGCAAAAGTGCCTGAAAGAGCACCAGATGAAGGATTGAGTATTTTTATCCAGCCGTTGCAATAGTCGGCAAATAAGAATTTGCCTTTATACGCGGCAGGGATCAGCGGGTTGTCCTGAAACACAAATGCTGCGCCGACAATGGCGCAACCGTCGTTGTGGTTGTAGGCAAATACCGGGTCGCGAAAAGCCGGGTTGCCCGAAGCGCCCTGGTAGAGTTTCCAACCATAGTTTGCGCCGGCGGCAAGTTCGTTCACTTCCTCCCATGCTTCGGCGCCTACATCACAGAAATAGATTTTCCCGGACACAGGATCGCAAGCCATGGAAAAGGGGTTGCGAACTCCGTAAGCATAAATCGCTCTTTTATTGCCGGAAACCTGGTTATAAAATGGGTTGTCGACCGGAATGGAGCCATCATCGTTGATACGGAGAATTTTTCCAAGCACCGTGTTCAGGTCCTGACCATTGTCTGATTTTGCTCCGTCGCCGGTACCGATATACAGTTTGCCGTCTTTGCCAAACACCATTGCTCCGCCATTGTGAACACTTCCGGCAAGCGGATCGAGATCGATCAGCACTTCTTCGCTGCCCGGAATAGCAAAATCGCCATTGGCCCACACCCGGATCACACGATTGTGTTGGCTGCCGGGCAGCGTGTAGTATAGATACACCCAGGGTTGAGTTTCAAAATCCGGATGCAGGGCAATCCCGTTCAGGCCGCGCTCATTGAAAAAATCAGTGTTGAGCGTGATAAACGGCTGCACGTGCAATTCACCCTCATCCGTATGAAATATCAGAACACGCCCGTCTTTCTGAGCCAGAAACAGACGCCCGTCGGGAGCGAACGCCATGCAGGTGGGATTCAGACCTTCGGCTGCGAGAGATTGTGCAAAACCGGAGGGAAGGGTCACTGTTTGGGCAAAAAGCGAATGGAAGGAAGCCCAGCAAAGCAGTGCGGCAAAGCGGATGTTTTTCATAAAGTTTGTTTTTAAAAATGAAACCCGTACCCGAAAAACACCGCCTTCATACCGAACACGCTGAATCCCGACAACAATACACCCAGCATGATAAGCGCAAACGGCACATACACCATCCCGCGCACAAAGCGGTTTTCCCATTTCAAATGGTGCATCAGCGGCAGCAACAGAAAGGCAAGACACAAGCCCATGAACGAAATCTGGAACATGACTAACGAAGCGATGCCGAAGAGCAGACCCGTAGCGATTTCAAAACCCTGTACCAGCCGTGTATCGGGGTGGCTTTTTGCCAGAAACTGCTGCCAGCCGGAGCGGATACCCGCAAACCAACCCTCTGATTTTGTTTGATCTAAGTGCTCCGTTTGCTTCTGGTCGCCGGTGACGAGAAAAAAGGCTTTGCCTGAAATAAAATAGGCCAGCACGCCGATACTCGAAAGCGGTGTCAGCGCCGCATACATGGCCGTGCTGTGACTCAGGAAACGGAATAACTTTCGGGGTTGAGCAGCCATTGCGAACACAAACGACAACACCGGCGCGAAGAAGGTCATCAGCGTGATAAGGTAGAAGTCCCAACCATAGATGACCTGGAAATCCGGATCAAGCGTAACGATCGGCAGCAGGAACTCCGAGCCGCCCACCACGAACGTGAGGTCCTGGCGATAACCGAAAAAATACGGCAAGGCAAGGTTGGCGTTGAGCATGAAGATGAAATAGAGCAGGGTAAGCGGCAGGTTGAGCGTCGGGAACAAGATGTCGAGTTTCTCCGTCCACGAAATGTTTTTGGCGCGGATCAGGAATCCCATTTTTTTCTTCAAAAACTCCGAGGTGCCGCGTGTCCATTTCATGTGGCGGATGCGGAAAGAGCGCACGGAATCGGGGAAACTTTCATAACAGATCACATCTTCGAGAAAACGCCCCCGGTAGCCGAGTTCGCGGGCATGTATCGCAAAACCCAGGTCCTCGCTCACGATGTCGGGGAAACCGCCGATTTTTTCCCACACATCGCGGCGGAGCAACGCGCCATGACCGAGGAACATCACAAAACCGTAGTCGTTGCGCAGCGGCTGGTACCATTTCCAGTGAATGTCGATACCCACACCGAGCGATTTGGCAAGCGGGCTTGGGTCATCGGGATTAGCGCGGTGGTTGGCCTGCACGAAACCGCAGGTGGGGTCGGTTTCCAGCACAGCCACCGTTTTGGTCAAAAAGTCCGAAGGCAGGATTTCATCGGCGTCGGCGATGGCGAAGTAAGGTTCGTCGACGGCATAGTTGGCAAGGCCATGGTTCATATTCCCGGCTTTGAATGCCTTGCGGTCGGGGCGGCGCACGACTTTCACCATATCTGGATATTGAGCGGCAAAAGTATCCACGCGGTCTTTGAACTCCTGCTGCGAAGAGTCGTCGAGGATATAGACCGTGTAGTTCGGGTAGTCCTGGCGAACACAGGAGGCAACACTCTCTTCCACAAAATCGTTGCAGGTAGTGTAAAGAATGGCGATCGGCGGTTTGGCGGTAGCGACCATCGCCGGGTCGTACGGCAGTTTCGACAACGGGCTTTTTTTGCCCAAAAGGCCGTATAAAGTCGCAAACGCCACTACGCCGATATTGTACATCCCGTACAACCATGCAAAATCGATGAACCCGATAAAAGTCCACAAAGCGATGCGGCTGGGGAGATTGTAAGCCATATCGAGCAGCAGAAGCAGGCGCGGCTGAAACCACAGGAGCGATGCAATCCAGGCTGTAAAAATGGTCAGATACATGACCGGGCTGGGCGAGGCCGCCATGAGGCGCCCGGATTTTTCAACAGTTTTGAAAGCCCGGTTTGTGCGGAGTGTTCCGGCGGAAATGGTCACGGCCGGGACGGCAGAATACTGCGTTGTATTTTTGGAAGACATGGCGTAGAAGTGTGAGAATGTGAGCGGGATGATTTGAATGAGCAATGCAGGTATCTTGTGTGCAAGGGTCAAAAAGCCCTGCACGCAGTGAAATGCCTGAAAAAGAAGAGAAATGCGTTATTTTTCCAGTCGTAATTTCACCCCCAGCGATGCTGCGAACAATTCCTGGAACGGCGATTTTTCGTATCGCAGCGAGGCCATTCCCCACACGGTCTGGCTGAATGGAAATAGTCCTGTGACATAGCTGCCGTAGATATCCTTGTCCGCCACTTCGTCGCCCGCACCCGCCTTGCCGTACAGCAAGCCGAGGTTGAGTTCGTAACCCCTGTGCGAACGGAACTGGTTGTTGAGCATGAAGCGGGTTTCGTTGGCAGGCGCCCCGGCTGATTTTGAAATAAAATAATACGGCTCCACTGCATACCAGGTGGTAAGCGGCACACGGAAACTGCCGTAGGCAAGCCATTCGTCGGCAACTTCATTGCTGAAACCGTAAAAACCGCCGCCTTTTACGCTCAATTTGTCCGATAAGATCACGACCTGTTCACCGCTTACAAGTTGCTGGGTTACATGATCCGGCAACAATCGGACGCCGTATTCGAGTCGGGTGATGAGTCGCGGGTTCCAGCCCATAACGCCACCGAGGGAGAAGGCTTGTGCTTCCTGGTTGGCGCGGACGAAAGAAGCGAGGTCGAGCGAGAGCGAATTGTCATACTTGGCGTACATCCGCAGCGGTTTGGCGACCTGGGCGCTGAGTTGTACGGTGCGAAGGCCGATTTTGCTGTCGCCGTCGAGGTCGGAGTAACCGCCCCATACGTCGAGTTCGAGCGGTGCGGCGATGGCGTAGGTTTTTTCCATCAATTCATTGGCCACCGGATGGTTCGGGTCAATCAGCAAACCACTTTTCAGTGCGATGCGCGCTCTTTTCGATTCGCTTTCAAGCAAATTGGCCTGCGCCAGCGCGATGTAATACTCGATCTCCTTCGGATTGGCCAGAATCAGGTTTTCGAAATACCGTTCGGCTGCCTGTCCGTTGCCACCCCACAGGTTGACATACCCCAAGCCTTTTTTGGCTTCCGTGCTGCCGGGGTCGATTTTTTCGAGTTTTTTGAAATAGTTTTTGGCTACTTCAAAGTTGCCGGCCCAGGCCGCGTTGTAACCCTGCCCAACCAATGCGTCGGCATTGCCGGGATCGAGCGCGAGCACCGCTTCAAATTTTTGCTGCGCCTGCTCATGTTTTTTCCACCAGGAATAGTTGTATCCGGCGCCGATAAGCGCTTCCACATTGTCGGGGTTGGATGCAAGTGCTGCATTGTAGATTTTTTCTGCGCCGGCATGTTGACCGGCTTCGGAGAGCCGTTTCGCTTCGGTGAGATTTTGACCGAAAATAGTTTGAGGAAACAAAAGGAGAAGGACGGGGAATAAGTAGTTTGTGCGCATAATCGTTAGATTTTTGGAAAAGAGGAGGAAAAATGGAGTATGGAATTGGTTTCCTTTGTCCGTTTTTCCCTGTTCCTTTTACCTTGTTGACGGCACAAACATGACACGAGCGACGGTCGATAAAAAAATGAAAGGGGCTGAACAGGAATGTTCAGATGCTGAACGGGTAAATATTTGCCCATGCCCGGAATGCAGCATAACCAATCGCCGGTCAACTAATCCCCAATCAACCAATCACCAATCAACGAATCACCGCTACCTTTGCCTTGCCTACGGCTAAATAGTTCATCATGGAAAACAACGATTTCCCCTTCCCTCCCCAGCATTATCTCGATGAGATGCATCAACAGGAGAAAGCCGCCAAAGCCCGCATTGTCAGGGATTGGCTGCCGCGCTATACCGGGATGCCGTTAGAGAAATTCGGCGAGTACATCCTGCTGGTCAATTTTGGCGGCTACGTCAAGACATTCGCCGACCAAAACGGCGTGCCGGTGTACGGCGCCGACCGCCCGATGCAGGCCGCTACGGCCGACAGCATCACGATCATCAATTTTGGCATCGGCAGCCCGAACGCCGGTCTGGTGATCGACCTGCTGGAAGCCATTCACCCCAAAGCCGTGCTGTTCCTCGGCAAATGCGGCGGTCTCAAGACCGGTAAAAACCAGGTCGGCGACCTCATCCTGCCCATAGCGGCTGTGCGCGGTGAGGGTACCAGCGACGACTATTTGCCGTCTGCGCTGCCTGCGTTGCCCGCTTTCGCGCTGCAAAAAGCCATCTCCACCACCATCCGCGATTACGAACGCGATTACTGGACGGGCGTCATTTATACCACCAACAAACGGGTGTGGGAACACCGCGAAGACTTCAAACAGCGCCTCCGCGACCTGCGCTGCATCGCCATCGATATGGAAACGGCGACGATTTTTGTGGCGGCCTTCAAAAACCGGATGCCCGCCGGGGCGCTCCTGCTCGTGAGCGATATGCCGATGACGACCGAGGGCGTGAAGACCGAAGCCAGCGATAAATTAGTAACTACCAATTTCGCCGACATCCACCTGAACATCGGCGTGGATTCGCTCAAACAATTGATCAACAAAGGTTTGACCGTGAAACATCTGCGGTTTGAGGTGTAGCGTAAATAAAGAGTAATTGAAGTAATTAAAAGTCATTAGGGGTTATTAAGCAATTACAGGCTTGCAACAATATCCATTAATTACCCTCATAATGACTCATAATGACTCTTAATGACTCTTAATGACCCTGAATGACGCTATTTTCGCCGCCCACAAATTGCTCTGACATGAAATCAATCATTCCGATTCTCGTACGCGCCGTGCTTACCTTCGGCATATTTTGCGCCTTGCAATACCTGATACCCTATTACCTGCTGGCATTGGGCGGCATCGCTGCCGGGGTTTTTATGCTGAAAACAAGCGACGATCGCGCACTGGCGATCGGCGTACTGACCGGCAGCATTATATTTGCCGTATTTGCCTATCTGATGGCACAATTGTATCCTCAGTAAAGCGGCGCTCATGCAAAAAGTGAAACTACTCTACGTCGAAGACGAACCTTTTCTCGGTAAAATCGTCAGGGAAAGCCTCGAAAGCCGCGCCTTTGAGGTGTGCATGGTGGCCGACGGCGCCAAAGTGCTGTCTGCGTTGGAGCAGTTTCAACCCGATATTTGTGTGCTCGACGTGATGTTGCCCAACCGTGACGGTTTCTCGGTAGCCGAAGATATCCGCCGCTTAAAACCTATGTTGCCCATCGTTTTTGTCACGGCGAAAACCCAGACCGAGGACGTGCTGCAAGGCTTCGCCACCGGCGGCAACGACTACCTGCGCAAGCCGTTCAGCATGGAAGAACTCATCGCCCGCCTCCACAACCTGCTTGCGCTCGCTCAAGGGCGCAGCCACGCTGCAATAAATCCCGGCGGCTCCGTTCCCATCGGCAAATACGAATTCCTGCCCTTGAAATACGAGCTTCGTATCGGAGAAAAAACGCGCAAACTCAGCGCCCGGGAGGCCGATCTGCTCAAAATTTTGGTGGAACACCGCAATTTTACTGTGGCCCGCAAAGACATCCTGATGAAAGTGTGGGGCGACGACAATTTCTTCAATTCCAGAAACCTGGACGTGTACATTACCAAACTCCGCGATTACCTGCGTGAAGACCCGGCCATCGAGATCATCACCATCAAAGGCGTGGGCTATCATTTCGTGACAGGCTAAAAGTCTGACGTTTTCTGCCCGCTTTCACAATACCGATAACCGATAACCAAGTCTACCGCTTGCCGCCCGCTCCCACGGTCAGCCGCAGAAATCCGCCGTACATGGAAGGACGAGGGACGCCGCTGAGTTCGATGTCGGTACCCGCATCGGACCATTGCGACATCCAGGGGAAATGAAAAAAGCCCACATCGAGGCCGATTTTCAGGCCTCCCGATTTTGTTTGAGGGTCGAAGAACAGGCGGTTCAAACTCAGTCCGGCCTGCCAGGCGAAGCCGCCGGCACTGATTTTTGCCCGGCCGTCCGGCGCCACGCTCAGGTTGTCGGCCAGCGCGACGGTAGCTTCGGTATTGTTGTCGTAGCGCAAACCCACACCGCCACCGCCGATTCCGGCAAACACATAATGATAAGAACGCCCTTTGGCGCGCAGGATCCACCCGGCATCGACGAACCCCATGCCGAAACTGCTTGTCAGCGCCAGTGCGTCGCCGGTTTGTTGCTTCAATGCGCTGTATCCGCTGCCGCCCATAAGGAAACGGTTGCAGAGCACGCCGTGGCCGCCGCCGCCCAGCGTCCAGTTATAATTGGCAACGTCGGCATCAGCGGGAACCGACTGAATTTGAGGCATGACTATGCCGGTGTGGGCATACCAGAATCCTCCGGGTCGCCAATCCGTTTGTTGCGCGTACATCATGGAGTGAAAAGCCAGTACAATAATGACGGCGAGAGCAGTTGAAGTGTTTTTCATAGCGGTAATATTTGTATGAATGGAACTTGAGTTGTCAGATCATATCATTGCCCGAAAGACTCAATCCGGCCATTCAGTGTTGCTTTCCTGCATGATAAACTTCACAAAGACGCTGAATGGTTGAATGAACGGCGGGAAAAAAGTTGATTCATTTTTTTCCGGATGCTCCGTCCTTCGAATCGAAGTATGTCTTCAAATCTCCGTAAAACGCTTCAAATGCCGCAACTCCTCCGGGTGTTATTCGACAAATGGTAAGCGGGTAGTTGTTTTTGTACGTTTTCTCCACCTCGATGTAACCGGCCTCCTGGAGCTTGCCGATCTGCACGCTCAGATTGCCGGCTGTTGCACCGGTTTTTTTCTTCAACAGATTAAACTCTGCTTCCCGGGCCACAATGAGGAAGGACATCACCGCCAGTCGTAACTGCGACAGCAGCAGGGGATCCAGCTCTTTATACATGGCGACTGCGTGATTGGGCGTTCAACAAATAACCGGGAACGAGATAGCCTAAAACCGAGGCGCCGGCTTGCACCAGCAAGTGCTGTGAAGGCGTCAGAAACATACACCACAAGGCGCCCGCCCACATCACCGCTGCGCCGATAAAGAGCGGGGTGAACCGCAGCAATACTCCCGACATGAAGGTGGCGAAGCCTACCAGCACCAGGATAAACGGGATCGGCGAAAGGCCGCCGCGCACGGCTAAGGGGATCGTGAGCATCATGGAAATGCCGAAACCGAGCCAGATCAGTCCGTACCAGTCGTGCAGGATGTTTTTGGTTTTTTCCTTTTTGCCGCGCCGCCATTCGTAGATAAACGCCACCGGTACGCCGACTACAACCATGATCATCCAGGCCATGTCAGGGCGTGCAGCGTGTTGAATTTCAGCAAGATAATAGTGCGCCGCACTGGCAATGGCCACCAACCAGCCCCACAACAGAAAGTGAAAACCGTTGTCGCGAAAGGAGTGTTTGGCAAGGTCGATCGTTTCGCGGATGACGCGCAGGCTTTCCTGGGGAGAGAGGCTTTTTTCAATGTTGTCCATTTTTTACGATTTGGTTTGAAAAATAAATCGCAGCAAATGTATAAATTGGTTTATAAAATAAACTTAATTTTTCGATGAAAATTGATCGTGCGCCGATGAGTGCGCTACTCGCCCCGGTCCGGCACATGATGCGAATGATCCGGGCAGGCGCTTAATCGCACTTATACATCCTGAATTCTCCTTGATACTGCTCCGCTAAGAAGCCCGTCTTGACGTAATTGATTTGCCAGACGATGGATTTGTCCGGTTGCTGCAGCATGATGCCCGATCCGGAAAACTTTGAAAAATACAAACGGTCGACACCGCCGGGGCTTGGGATGTTGCCCTCCCATTCCATGTAGGATAAAAATGATTTAAGAAAAACATGACGTGGCGTATTTTGGATAAATTTGGCCTTTCCCCATTTTTGCCCCTCATTTGAAAAACCGAGGGTGTTTCGTACGTTGAATGCGAAGGTTAATAACGCAGCACTACCGATTACGAGACAACCTCTCACCAAACACACTTTATGAGATTATTCCTGCTTTTACCAGCGTTTTTTTGCACCTCTTTCGCTGCTCTTTTTGCCCAAGCGACCGTAACGCAACCCAGACTCGTGGTCGGTATCGTCGTCGATCAAATGCGCTACGATTTCCTCTACCGATACCAATCTAAATACGGCCCCGGCGGTTTCAAACGCTTGCTGGGCGAGGGTCTTTCCTGCGAAAGCACGCATTACAATTTCGTCCCGACTTTTACCGCGCCGGGACACGCAGCCATTTACACCGGCGCAACACCTTCTCTATCAGGCGTTATCGCCAACGAATGGTGGGATCCCGAGTGGCGCAAACACCGCTATGTCACCACCGACGAAAGGTACAAAACGGTTGGAAGCCCCACCGTGAAGGTTGGACAACACTCACCGTCGGTCTTGTTGTCTACCACGATTGGAGATGAGCTGCGCCTGTCCAACAATTTTCAGTCAAAAGTGGTGGGCGTGTGCCTGAAAGACCGGGCGAGCATCCTCCCGGCAGGCCATATCCCCAACGCAGCCTATTGGTTCGACGACGCGACGGGCAACTGGATCACTTCGACGTATTACCCTGATTCGACGGGACTTCCGAAATGGGTACAGGATTTCAACGCCCGCCGGATGGCCGATACCCTGTTGTCGCAGAACTGGGACAAACTCATTGCCGGAACTTACCATGAGAGTTTTTCGGATTGGGACAAATACAACGACGGTGAATACGCGAAGTATTTTATCGGGAAAAAAATGCCGTATGACTTGCCGGATTTGAAAAAAACAGGCGGCTACGGTTTGCTGCGCTTTACGCCGTTCGGCAGCACCTACACCCTCGATTTTGCAATGGAAGCCGTAAACAGGATGCAACTCGGCGCAGATGAAGTGACCGATTTGCTGTGCATCAGTTTTTCCGGTCCCGACTATTGCGCGCACCAATTTGGCATTCACGGCGAGGAGACCGAAGACACTTACCTGCGTCTCGACCGCGACATTGCGCGCTTACTGGATTTTCTGGACAAAAAATTTGGAAAAAACAACGTGCTGGTGTTTCTCACAGCCGACCACGGCGGCGCGGAAACGCCGGTTCACCTCAAAGACCTGCGCATTCCGGCGGGTATTTTCCCGGAAAGTAAATTGGAAGACGTGCTGGAGAAAACGATTGCCGATGTAGTCGGCACACCGGGCAATTTTATCCACGAAACCGGCAACCAGCAAATCTGGCTCAACTGGGATGCCATGGCCGACCTCGACATCAAACCGGACGACGTCGCATCGGTCATCATTGATTATTTGCGCGCCCAACCCGGCGTGTACGATGCTTATACGCGGGAAGAACTGATGATGCTCCCAGCCGAATATCCCTACGCGCCCGAACACCGGCGCGGCATTCACCTGCGTCGCTCGGGCGACATTCTTTTCCAACTCGACCCGGCCTGGCACCCCGACGACAAAGCATTCGGCAAAGGCGGCACCACACACGGTTCGCCCTATCCGTACGACACCCACGTTCCGCTGCTTTGGTACGGCTGGAAAATCAAACCCGGTGTCACGTTTGCACCCGTCAGTATCACCGACATCGCGCCGACATTAGCGGCCATGCTGAGGATCATGGAGCCGAACGGATGCCAGGGGAAGGTGATCGAGGCGGTGATGGGGGATAAATAGCATTCATTAAGAGCTGTTACTTCGTCAAACTTTCCATCTGCGCATTCACTTTTTCCAGCTCCGAATTTACAGAGTCGATGGCGATTTGCACCCCGACGGAATTGTTTGTAGCCGCCTGCTGCAACAAACTGAGCAAAACCCCGCGTGTTTCGCAGAAATCCACCAAATGAACGGTGAAAGCGTGCATATTATCGGGCAGTTTGTAGCCGTTTACTTCCTTGGCGATAGCGGTTGCTTTGGCCCATTCGATAGCGCTTGCTTCATACATTTGCGCAGATGCCTGCTTGTCTGCATTGGCCTGGGCTTGTTCCCATTGCCGGAGCACCGATTCCTCGATGGTTGAAAATTCCTTCATTTTATCCTCGAATGCCTTGACATCGCTGGTCGAATTGCCGATCAAAACGGCAGCCAGTGCAAGTGACACCGCACTTCCGGTCAGTACCGGGCGCCAGGCGCCGCCGCCGTGCCATTTGCTGACCAGCAGCCCGATGATGATGCCCGCCGCCAGGCCGCCGAGATGCGCAGCATTGTCGATTTTTCCGCTCAAACCCATGAACAGGTTGAAAGCCAGAAAGGTACCTGCGCTGGCAAGTTGCGCCTTTTTTTCTTCGGACGAAATCCGGTGCGAGGTGGTGACCCAGCCGTAGAACAGGCCGAACATCCCGAATATCGCACCCGAAGCCCCCGCGCTCACCGTCGCTTCGTGCCACCACAGGCTGGCTGCGCTGCCGGCCAATCCGCATACGAGGTAGGCAATGACGTATTGCGCCCGTCCCAGCATATTTTCCAGCAGGACGCCGACGCTGAACAGGGAATACATATTGATCGCGAGGTGCAGGATACCGATGTGCAAAAAACAACTGGTCAACAGGCGCCACCACTCCCCGTCGAGCGTAAGCGGTTTGAAATTCGCGCCCCAGTCGATCAGGTCCTTTGATTCGGGCGCCATGATATTGACGCCGTTGAGGGCCATGAGCAGAAAAACGGCCGCGTTCAGGCCTATGATGATGAGCGTGGCCCAGCCTGTTTGCCAAATGGACGGCTCAGGCCCGGATGGCGTTTGATATTCAGCGCGTTGGGGTTCAGAGGCATTTTCCCCGGCTGGCATTTCGCGGTTGTCGTCCGGTGTTGTCATGTAATGCGTTTAGGTTGTTATCGGTTGAGAGGAGTTGAGCCCAATGCCGTTGACTTAAGCGCCGCGACAAATCTTTTTGACAGGATTACAGGATTAACAAGATTCGCTAAGTGCTTTTTTTATCCTGTTTATCCTGTAATCCTGTCGAAAAACCTTAGTCGATCCTTGGAGGTTGTTCAAACCACTTTGCATTGGGCATAAAACAAAATTTTCAGCAACGCAAAGATGGGCAAATGTATCAAAGTCCGGCACCAGACGTTTTACATCTCGCTCCGTGTCAACTCGTCGGACGAATCAAAATCGTCCGACGAATGTTCAAAGGCATAAAGCCGGTACCTTTGCGACCTGTCTCAAATACGTTACAAATACACGATGAAAAAACACGTAATCCTTTGGCTCCATCTTTCCCTTTTTGCAAGCGTTGCATTCGCCTATCCAAACTCGCCTTGCAAACCTGCAACACTCAGATACTCAAACACTCAAACACTTAAACACTCAAACCCCTTCGCCGCCAAGTACTTCGATTTTTCCCTCGCCGCCAAAGATACCTACCACAAAATCACCGGCCTGCGCTTTGTGGAAGCCCATACCGCCCTGGATGCCTTGCAACGCAACGAGCCGGACAACCTGGTGGCCATTTATTTAGAAAACTACCTCGACTTTTTCACCGTTTTTGTCAACGACAACAAGGCTGAATACCAACGCCTCGCAAAAAACATGGAGCCGCGTTTAGAAAAGATCACCCGCGGCCCCTCCAACTCTCCCTGGTACCTGTACACTCAGGCCGAAGTCCGCCTGCAATGGGCCATTACCCGCAGCCGATACAATGAATTTCTCACGAGCATGAGCGACATCAAACAGGCTTATGCGCTGCTGGAAGAGAACCAGCGCAAATTCCCCGACTTCGCAGCCAACAAAAAAAGCCTCGGCATCATGCACGCCCTCATCGGCAACGTACCCGAAGAATACCGCTGGGCGGTGAAATCGCTCGGCGGCATGGACGGCAGCATGGAACAGGGCATGCGCGAACTGGAAGAAGCCCTCGCCTACGCCAAAAAGAACGATTTTATATTTGAAGACGAAACGGTGGTGGCTTACGCCCTGCTTCAACTCCACCTGAACAACCGCAGCGACATCGCGTGGAATACGCTGAAAAACAGTAAACTAACACCAAAAACCAACCCGATGGCGGCTTTCGTCATGGCCACGGTGGCTATGCGCACCGGGCAAAATGACGAGGCCATTCGTCTCTTGCAGGAAAGCCCGACCGGCAACCAGTACGCGCCGTTTCACTACCGCAATTACCTGCTTGGCTTAGCCAAACTCCGCCGCCTCGACGGCGACGCCAACAAGGCGCTGGAGGCTTTTGTCAACAATTTTAAAGGCGAAAACGGCATCAAAGAAGCCTACCAGAAACTCGCCTGGTACCACCTCACGCTCGACAACGACAACGGCTATCGCACTTACACAGGTTACGCAAAAATCAAAGGCGCCGCCAATGCGGAAGGCGACAAAGCAGCCCTCCGCGAAGCCAATTCCGGCGAAATACCCGACCAGCGCCTGCTCCAGGCCCGCCTCCTTTTCGACGGCGGCTACTACCAGCGCGCCTTCGACCTGCTGAAAAACAACGCCGCCGACTACGCTACCGACCGCAAAAAAAACCTCGAATACACCTACCGCCTCGGCCGTATCACCCACAAAATGGGCAAAACCCAGGACGCCATCCGCCTCTACACCATGACGGTGGACAACGGCGCCAAAGACCCCTGGTATTTCGCCTGCAACGCCTCGCTCCAACTCGGCCTGCTCTATGAAGAAAAAAAGGATGCCGTCAATGCCCGCGCGGCCTTCAACCGCTGCCTTGGCATGAAGCCCGAGGAATACGCGGCGAGCCTCCATGCGCAGGCGAAGGCAGGGTTGGGAAGGGTGAAGTAGGGGGGGGTTAATTGGGGATTTGGGATTGGGCACGTCAGTGCATGATAACTAATTTTCTTGAGGTCATTTGATTGCCCGATGTCGTCAGTTTTGTCAAATAAACGCCTGTCGGCAAATCGGGAAGGCGAACAGAGTAGGCGGATTTACCCGCTTCCAACGCTATTTTTTGCTCAAAAAATTGCTTTCCGTTGAGATTGAAGACTTGCAAGAGCGCGTCGTCGCTTACTGCATTTTCGAGGTAAAAAGTTATTTCGCCGCCGTGCGAGGGGTTGGGGTACAGCCGGAATCCGGTCTTTTTTTGTGCAGGCAAATCGTTCGAAGAAGAAGCTTCGAGATACTTCATCACCGTAGCGGGGCCACCGCCAGTGGAGAGTTCGTGTTGAAATCCCAAATAAGGTACGCCGTTTTCAAGGAGGATATTGACAAAATCTGGTAAAAATTCTTCGCTCGGGCCAGCAACAGTAATTGTAGCCCCGACCATCTCCCAAGCCCCATTTTTGTAGCGCATCACGGTTAAGCCTAAATATGGATATTGAAAAACGACGTATGGGATTTCGCCATCCAATGCTATCGGTCTGTACTGCAGTATTTCCTGAATAATATTGGGAGCCTCTATATTGACCCACGCATTGCCATCGAATTTGATAATGCCACCATATTCGCCAGGGCTCACATTGTCATGTGTGAGATAGGGCGTGCCGCTACCGCTCATGGCAAAACTCATTGTACTGTAAGAATGCCCGTCAAAACCAGTGTCACCTATATCAACCCAATCAGTTCCGTCGAATTTCTTGACTATGGAATGGTATCCGTTTCCTTGTTGGTAAGCTACGTATGGTGTCTCACTGTGTATAGCCAATGATAAATCTCTTGCATAAGTTTCTATTACTGGCCCCACTTGTGTCCAACCGGCTCCGTCAAATCGCATTATCCAGGCTTGGCCATAGTTCCAAAATGCCACATACGGAATACCTCCGCCTATCGCGAGAGCAATTCTGCGAACTATTCCCGGCGAAAAACCGGGTGTTCCCACAAAAGTCCAAGCCCCTGATTCATACTTCATTACCGTCAATTTCCCTTTTTCATTACCCACGGCAAATGAATAGTCAATGAAAGCCACATAAGGAATGCTGTCATTCATTTTGAGAGAGAATCCGTATGCTTTGTCAGGAGTAAAGCCGGGAATACCAACCGATACCCAATTCGTTCCGTCATATTTCATCACAGTCCCTTTGCCTTGAGCAGCCTCATCATTATAAGCCACATAGGGCACCCCTTGCCATACGTCCATTGTCGCGGTGCCCAGCCCTGATATCTCAGGGTCGCCAAGATAAACCCATTGCGCCTGAGCGATGGGGCAGGAGTAAAATAGCAGAATTGTAAAAAACAGGGAGATTCGTTGTGCGATTGTGTTTAAATATTTCATTGGGAGAGTCATTTTGATGTTTCAAAAACGTTGATGGTATTACAAATTTAAACCCATGAAAATAGTCCTGCAAGCGCTTCATCAATATTTGCCGCAATTCAGACATTTAAAAACGGACGAAACTGCATCTTTGCACCTTCAAATCACCAAATAACCATTTCAACAAATAATGATTATGCAAAAACTCATTTTCCCCACACTCCTGGCGGCTTTATCGCTTGCATCCTGCGCCGTCAAACCTGTCGCCGACTTCACCATGCCGACCGGCAAACTCGTGGCGCCGGTGGAAGTAGCCTTCACTAACAACTCCGTGAAAGCCGACAATTATGCCTGGAATTTTGGCGACGGCACCCTGTCCACCGAAGCCAGTCCGAAACACCGCTACACCCACAGCGGCAATTACGAAGTCACCCTCAACGCTACAAAAGGTTCAAAAACAGTCACTAAAAAACAAATGGTACAGATCACCGCACCCGAGCGTTGCCTCATCGAAATCGAAACCGATTTCGGCACCATGACCGCCGAACTCTACAATTCCACGCCCAAACACCGCGACAACTTTATCAAACTCGCCGAAGAAGGCTACTACGACGGCCTGCTTTTCCACCGCGTTATGAACGGCTTTATGATCCAGGGCGGCGACCCGCTGTCGCGCAACGCACCTCCCGGCCAGGCGCTTGGCATGGGCGGCCCGAGTTACCAGATCCCCGCCGAGTTTGTGGACACCCTCGTCCATGTCAAAGGCGCGCTGGCAGCGGCCCGCACCAGCAACCCGGAGAAAAAATCGTCGGGCTCGCAATTCTACATCGTACAGGGCGGCGGCCCCATGAAAGAAGAAATGCTCAACCAAATTGAAATGCAGAAAGGCTTCCACTACACCCCCGAACTGCGCAAAGAATACCTCGAGATCGGCGGTACGCCCTTCCTCGACCGCGACTACACCGTGTTTGGCCGCGTCATCAAAGGGTTGGACGTGATCGACAAAATCGCCGCTACCCAAACGGCGCCCGGCGACCGCCCGGTGAAAGATGTGAAGATGAAAATGCGGGTTATAAAATAAAGGTTTCAGGGTTTCAGGTTTGCCGACACGCTGAACCATGAAACCTTTCAACCTTCCACCACGAAAACCAGGCTATTTTGATCTGTTGCCAAGTGGGCGCCGGAAAAAATTGCTGTTGGCGGAGGACGTATAAAAGCGATGTTGTGCAGTTCGCTCCTATGACAAAATAAGGGGTCATTCTCATGTTATTTTGCCAGTCTGGCAACGGATTATTACTTTTGTTGTAAAATGTAATTTATGCAAGCGGAAGCAGTAGCGCCGGCGGCGCCTCGCGCGAAAAAGCCCAGAATACAACCCACTGTTCCTGACTACCTTATCTATGAAATAGATGAGGGGCAGCCGATTTATTACCGGGGCTACAAGGAGGTCATTAAAAAAGCCAAAACATCTGAAGAAATTATGGGTTGCAGTATCATCCAATCGCTTTTGGCGACACTTATTTCTTATTTTGTGAGAGATCGTTTTCCCGCAAACTACATCTGCCTCAGCAACGAACTTGGCCTGAAACTTCCTCAAAAGTCTCGTCGCAACCTCGACCTGGCGATTTTTGACAAAAATAAATTTACCGACCGCACCGACCTTTTTTCCAACAAATACGCCCAATTACCCCCTGAAATCGTCATCGAGATCGATACGAAGGCCGACCTGAGTGAATTCGATGATCCAGCCAACTACTACCACCGCAAAACCGAACAACTGCTGCAATACGGCGTAGGCAGGATCGTTTGGGTTTTTACCGGCACACGCAAATATCTGTTCGCAGAACCCGGTCAAAAATGGAGCATTGGCAACTGGTCGGATGACTTCGAACTAATGCCCGGCATCGTTCTGAACATTGAAAAATTGCTGGAGGAAGTCTGAACCTCTTCTTGCATCAGCGACCTCATTCGCCATGTCCTCCAACCGAACACCCTTGCTGATTGCTTTGCTCGCCGTCATCCTGCTGGCAGCGATGTTCTATTTTTACTACAACTCCGGCAAACCCAAATACGACTGGAGCGATTCGTGGTCGAAAGACGCATACAAGGAAACCAATGCCGAACCCTACGGTACGCAAATCGTCCATCGCCTGCTCGAAAAGTATTTTCCGGAAAAAAAACTGGCAGACATAGAGAAGAGCATCACCGATGAACTGCCCATCGACTCTACCGGCGGCAGCAACTATATGTTCGTCGGAGAAGCGTTGTATATGGATTCGATGAGTACCGAACACTTGCTCCGGTTTGTGGAAGCAGGTAACACGGCCTTCCTGTCGAGCAAGACGATTCCGTTCGACCTTATGTTCAATCTTTATTATGAGGAATGTCCGGATGCAGAGTGGAACGATTACAGTTTTTTCTCCGATACGCTGGTGTTTATGACTTTGCGCGAACCGAAAACGGGAGGGAGTGTCGCCTTCCATTATGCCTTTCAAAACATACCGCAACAATATAACTGGCATTTTATCGCCGAATGGTACTTCTGCGACTCCCTGTCGCATCACCCGCTGGGTTATGTGAACGACTCGCTCATCAATTTTGCCCGCTATCCGCATGGCAAGGGTTATTTTTTGTTGCACACCAATCCTTTGGTTTTCAGTAATTACAGCCTGTTGCGCTCCGACACACGCCCTTATGTAGAGGGTGTGCTTTCGTGGCTGCCGGAAGGCAACATTTACTGGGATGCGATGAGCAGGGTGCCGGAAGCGGTCGCGCGTCGCCGCAACCGCAGCGCCTATTCGCGTTCGCTCGACGACGAACATCCGCTTACGTATATCCTGAAACAACCGCCCTTGGCCTGGGCCTGGTACCTGGTGGCCGGCCTGGCCCTGACCTGGCTGATTTTTCGCGCCAAACGCCGGCAGCGCACCATCCCCGTTTTGCCCAAAAACGAAAACTCGTCGTACGAGTTTATCAGTACGATCGCCAACCTGCATTTCAAGGAGAAAAACTACCAGGGACTCTGCATCCAGGGCATGAAACTGTTTATTTCTCAAATCCGCGAACGCTACGGTATGCTTACGCACCTCGATCCGGATACCCTGAAACCACACATCGACGACGACTTTCTGCGTCGCCTGGCAGCAGTGTCGGAATTGCCGGAGTCCCAAATCCGCGATATTTTCACCAAATACATCGCGACCGTTCAATACCAACCGACCGAAGAAATGATGGTAGATTTGCACCTGGCGATGGAGCAGTTTTGGAAAAAGGCGAAGTGAAAAACGGTGGACGGTTTAAAAAATGACTTTTAATGACCTTAATGACTTCTAATTACTCTTCCAATGTCTGAAAACGAAGAATTTATCCCGGTTGAACAACCTGAGGCGGAAATGAACGACGACGCTTCCTCCGTCGAAGCAGGGGAGCAAAGAACAGCGGTCAATGAAACCGACGTCACCCCCGTCATGCTGCGTGTAGAGCGGGTCAAGGCCCAAATTTCCCGCGTCATTGTAGGTCAGGAAGAAATGCTCGACCAGTTGCTGATCGCCTTGTTCACCGGCGGCCACGTATTGCTGGAGGGCGTGCCGGGCATTGCCAAAACACTGACGGCCAAATTGCTGGCCCGCACGATCGATACGGGTTTCAGCCGCATTCAGTTCACGCCCGATCTGATGCCTGCCGACGTGGTCGGCACGCCGGTGTTCAACATGAAAACTTCGGATTTCAGTTTCAAAGCAGGACCGATCTTCTCCAATGTGGTATTGATCGATGAAATCAACCGTGCGCCGGCCAAGACGCAGGCTGCCTTGTTCGAGGTCATGGAAGAAAAACAAGTGACGGTGGATGGAATAACCTACTTCATGGAGGCTCCCTTCTTTGTGGTCGCTACGCAAAATCCCATCGAACAGGAAGGTACGTACAAACTCCCGGAGGCACAACTCGACCGCTTTGTATTCAAGATCATCCTGGAATACCCGAGCCTGGAAGAAGAGCGATCCATCCTGCGCCGCTTCAAAAACGACTTTGCAGGCATTCTGCGCGAAACCGTCGAGGCTGTCATTACACCGGCAGAAATTGCCGATTCGCAGCGGGTGATCGAGCAGGTGTATATCCGCGAAGAATTACTCGACTACATCGCCGCCATCGTCCACAATACCCGCAACAACGCCGATCTGTTTCTGGGCGCGAGCCCCCGCGCCTCGCTTGCCCTGATGAAAACGGCCAAAGCAGTGGCCGCCATGGCCGGTCGCAACTTCGTAACGCCCGACGACATTCGTTATGTTTCTTACCCTGCCCTCAATCACCGGGTCATTCTTACGCCCGAACGGGAAATGGAGGGCTATACAACCCGGGAAGTACTGGATGATATCGTGAAAAAGATCGAAGTACCGCGATAGGAGGTTGAGGGGTTGAGAAAAAAGTTGAGGGGTTGAGTCGCGATTGACTCAACCCCTCAACTTTCTCAACCCTCTCAACTTTACCTAAGCACCAACCCGCCGTAGCTGAGTTTCGCTTTCACAAACGCTTTGGCATTCGCATCGCCGACATGCCCTTCCGCTTTTTCATAACTGCCCGACTTGGCCTGGCTGCGAAGTGTCGCTCCGGCAGGCGATTTGACATCCGTATAGTGCCCTTCCAGTTCGAAACGATAGGATGCGCCGCGCTCAACATACAACTGGATATCAGTGTATTTACCTACTACGTTGACGTTGGAAAAATTCTTCGCGATATTTTCAATTTTCATACTGCCGTAACTCAGGTCGGCATCAGCCGTCTCGGTAATATTGGCGAAGCGTATGTCTGTGTATTGAGCCGTCACATACGCTACGCGGGCACTGCGGACGCGCAGATTGGCGTATTTGGTTTGCAGGCGCAGGTCGTCCACATCGCCGAGTTCGAAGTCGTCGTATTTGGAAGTGAGGCGCAAACTGGTGGCTTTATCCCCTTTCAATTCGGAATATTTGGTATCGAGTTGAATTTCACGGGCTTCGGTGATGGTGAGTTCGCCATAACTGACCTGCCCGTAGATGTTGTTGACACGGGCGATATAACATTTGCCGTAGCCGAGGTTGAGGTCGGCGTCGTTGTTCACACCCTCTGCCCGAAGGTCGCCGTATTTGATTTCCGCGATGAGTTTGCCGTTGATCGGCGCGACGTAAGAATTGCCGTAGCGGTTTTTGAGGTCGAGTTGATTCGCGACAGGCATAGAGACTTCGTAATTGATTTTGAAGTCGTTGCCACCGCCCGACCACCAATTGCCGCCGCTTTGTTCAATGATTGTTTCTGCTTTCACGTAACCTGCGGCGTTGGCAAAATTGACCTTGATGCGGTCGAAAATTTTATCGGCATCGCGCTGATTGCCGGCATTGACTACGATCGTGATGTCAATTTTCACGGAGTTGTTTTGCCAGGTTTTCACGTTGACGGTGCCGTACTTGTTGTACAATGCAGTCATGCCGTCGGCAGTAGTCCCGAATTCGCGGTTGATATTGCGGGTAAATTCCTGTGGCGGGCATTCGTCGGCTTTAGCGACTAAAAAACCGCCTGCTAAGAAGCAGATTAACAATATGTTGCGGAAATTGGGCATCACGGTGCTGTCAAATATTTTTGATTTCATTGTTTGAATCGCTGTTTATCGTTTCCGTTTTGGTGGATTCTTCCAAACGTTCGAGCACACGCTCGAGAATAGCGGCTTTGGCCTTATAGTTTTCAATCATGGCCCGGACAACCTGCTCGCGATTGCCTTCCGGCACGTTGGCGAGTTCCAGCTTGAGTTCGGTCATTACATTGTCCAATTGATCCAGGTCTTCGTGGACTTCTGCGGGTTGGCTGCCGGTGAATGTGGCTAATTTTTGGGTTTTACCGGCGATGTCGTTTTGAAAATAATGCTCCAGTTCGGCGTATTCGTTCGAGACTTCGCTCATGGCCATCGCATCTGGTTCGCCCGAACGGGCATACCAAATGCCCAGCCCCAGACCGGTGACCAACAATGCCACCGATGCCGCCGCCCGCAGCAGCGAACGCTGCCAACCGATCCCGGCGATTTTAGCCTTCGCGGGCGTTTCTTTCGTAATGTTCGCCCAAACTTTCAAATCGGGCACTTCGCTGTCGAATGCTTCGCGGTGTTCGCGGATAAAGCGTTCGAGTGGGTCGATCCCGCTATTTTGTTTTTCATCCAAAAACCGTTCGATACTCGCCCAGGCATGTGCTGACGGCGTTTCCGTATCCAGCAGCGCACGGTCGAGCAGCAGCGCCGTTTCCAAACCATCGGCTTGACGCAGCCGGTCGAGGGTTTTTTCCAAACCCGTCCAGGCATGTGCATCCGGCATAGCTGCATCGAATGCACTTCGGTGGTCGCGGATGAAATTTTCTATCGTGTCTGGTCTGTTCATTTTTTTGTTGTCGGTTATTGGTTATTGGTTATTGGTTATCCGTGTGCCGCCTTTCGTCCGCCGCTTTCCGTGAGCACATCGCGCAGTTTTGCTTTGGCGCGGCTGTATTGCGATTTGGAAGTCGCTTCCGTGATGCCAAGCACCTGGGCGATTTCCTCGTGATCGTAGCCTTCCACTGCGTAGAGGCTGAACACGACGCGATAGCCGTCCGGCAACTCATTGATGGCCCGGTTGATGCGCTCCACCGAGTAGAGCGGCTCCGGGTCGGGTGCCTGTTCTTCGGCGCGGTCGTTGTATTGTGTCAGCTCCGTGAGCGCCAGGCGCCGGCTCTTCAGGAAGTTGATACATTTGTTGACCGTGATGCGCTTGATCCAGGCGCCGACGCTGCTTTCATACCGGAAGGTGTCCAGCTTGCTGAAGACTTCGATAAAAATGCTCTGCAAAAGGTCTTCCGCATCGTGGGGGTTTTGCACCATGCGCAGTGCTGTGTTGAACATCGCCCGGGAGTATAGGCGGTACAACTCAAATTGCGCATCGCGGCGTCCTTCCCTGCAGCGTTCTACCAGGTCGCGGTGCGTTTGTGTGGCGTCCATTTCGTTATTTGAATGTATTGACATCTTTTTACCGGGAGGGTTGCACGAAAAAGGAATTTTTGTGATGAAAAGTCATTCGAAAAAGGTCGTTTTACGTTGTGCACTAACGGATTTTAATAACAGGCATGACTTTTAATGACCCAAATGACGAAATTTCCTCGTTTTTTTGCCCCAAAAATTCGACACATGCAATTTCGTTTGCGATTACTCCACCTTTCACCCGCCATAGCCTTGGCGAAGGCGGGGCGCTTCAGGCCCTTGTTTCTTCCGGTTAATATCTTGACGACGACGGGTTTCCTGCTATCCTTTTTCCTTTCTCCACTTTCCCTTTTTTCCCAAATCGAAGACCCGGAGGGCATTTTTCGTGAACTCCGCGCCCTGGAAGGCACATGGTTTATGCCCACCGACCGCGGCGACCGCCTGGAATCCTGGCGCATCCAGGACGACAGCACGCTCATCGGACGCGGCTTCCGCATTAAACCTGAAAACGGCGACACCGTGACACTCGAAAACCTGCGCCTCGAACTGCGCGACACCAGTATTACTTACATCGCCATCGCACGCGGCCAAAATCAGAACAAGCCGATCTCTTTCCGGCTCACCCAGGCCGATTACGACGGCTACGTATTTGAAAATCCCGCACACGACGACCCTCAAAAGATCCGCTACCTCCTGCTCGGCAACCGTGAATTGCAGGTATACACCGAGGGCAAACGCAACAACCGCACGGTGACGCAAGAATACGTCTTCGAGCGTGAATTCACAGCCGGCGCCGTCGAATTTCGCATTCGCGGCGGCATCAATATGAACTCGTTGCGCGGTTCGGGCACACTTATCCCGCTGGCCGGCGCAACCGAACCGGAATTTGGCTGGCGGCCGGGTTGGGAACTGGGCGCCCTTGCCGTTTTCCACGGACGCGGCGGCTTTGTTTCCCTCAACTGTGAAATCGGTTTGGCCGGCAAATATTCTTATGCAAAATCGGAATTCGAAGTATTCAACGATACTTCCGCGATTGTGTACAAGCGCGACGGCACGTACAGCTTGCTTTGGTTCACTATGGCCGTAGCGCCGGAGATCACATTCAAACGCGACGGACGGTTGTCAATAGTGGTCGGCCCGACTTTCGACGTCCTGCTCAGCAGCCGGATGAACGGCACGGTGGAGCCTCAGGGTGAAAACAAGCTCTATGAAGCCAACAATGATTTTAAAAATACCAACTTTGGCCTCCTGGCCGGCCTGCAGTACAAATTGAATTTCGGCAAAAAGGACATCGGCGGCAAACTCGGTCTGCGCGCCAATATCGGTTTGTCCAATATCGACGACCTCTACGTACGCAGCACCGCCGGCACGCAACAAACCAACGGAAGCGTATCGCTGCTGGGTGCTTCGTTGTATTACAGCGTAGATTTGTTGAAACTTTGATATCAGGGTCATTAAGGAGTCATTAAAAGAGTCATTAAGGGTCATTAGTGATTTGGGAAAATGACCCCTAATGACTCTTTCTAATGACCCTTAATAACCTTTAATGACTCTTTTTATGGCCAAACAAAAATTCTACGTCGTCTGGGAAGGGCACACGCCGGGCATCTATACTTCATGGGATGCCGCCAAGCGGCAGGTAGACGGATATGCGCAAGCCAAATATAAGAGTTTCGAGAGCCGGGCAGCGGCGGAAAAAGCTTTTAAGGGCAATTACTGGGCTTTTGTAAAAAAGGCGGACGCTGCCCCCAAAACAACTGCGAAAACCCCTCGTTCGGCCATCATCAAGGAAAGTCTGGCCGTAGATGCAGCGTGCAGCGGCAATCCCGGCGACATGGAATACCGGGGCGTGTATACGGCGGATGGACGCGAACTGTTTCATATCGGGCCGCTCAAAGACGGCACCAACAACATCGGCGAATTCCTGGCCATCGTACACGGGCTGGCCATGCTCAAGCAACAAGGCAAACCGTCGATGCCGATTTATTCGGATTCCAAAATAGCGCAGGGTTGGGTGAAAAAAGGCAAATGCAACACCAAACTCGAACAGACTGGCCGCAACGACGACATTTTCGAACTCATCGAACGCGCCGAACGCTGGCTCGCCGTCAATAAAATCACCAACCCGATCCTGAAATGGGAAACCGAAACCTGGGGCGAGATCCCCGCAGATTTTGGGAGAAAGTAGCTTTACCCGCCGTAGTCTTGACGAAGGCGGGTAAAGCAGTTGGCAGTAGCAGTTGGCAGTAGCAGTTGGCAGTAGCAGTTTGCAGCGACCGAAGGGAGTCCCGCACTGAAAGTCGGGATGATGGTGGACCGTTTGCAATAGCAGCGGGCAGCGGCAGGGAGAAACGGGGGTGGTAAAAACTAAAAAAACCGGCCTGACGCGCTTGAGCGCAGGCCGGTTAGCAGTGATGTTAACTCCCAATAATTTCAATCCTTTTTGCTTCAATTCCTCATGCCTGTATGTTCACATTCTAACTTCAAAAAACGGCCGGAGCGCATGGTTTCATCTCTTTTTCAGCAGGTGTATTCATTTGATTTGCGGCTCCGGGTCAAGGTGTTTAATATTTTTTTGCCGACGCAACTATTTTATTTTCCTGGAAAACCGATTGATCAAAACCAATCGGGTTGTTGCTTCGATTTTCAATTTCGCCGGAGTTGGCCAGTACGTCTTTCATTCCCAGTCCGACTGCATTGAGGTGTAATTCGCCCGTTTCGAGGATATACAACCTTGCACCATTTTCGATGTGCAGCGAATGTATCTCTACCGATTCGTCGATGACCGGGTAGGAAAATGTGGTCGAAGCGGTATTGGGGATCACAACGTCGTGAAATTCGTTGGGTACACGTTGGAGCGACCAGTTGGCAGCTACGTTCCAGTCAATCGGGCGACCGGGCATCCCGCCTACCCATACGTTTTGAATTTGGGCATTGACTTCGCCCGCTGCAAGTATGTTAAAAAGTAAAAGGCCGATCGTTTGAATTGCGTTTCTCATTGTATTTAGAATTTTTGCTTTTGGAAAAAATGGATTTTTATGGTTAGTCGGAGTAATTGAATTTTTATCAATGGGTATTTAGATTTTTTAGCCGGCTTCCGTTACATGGCCATCCTGAAATCCACCCGAACCGTTTTGCCGCAAGCGACGGGCCGTCCGTTAATAGTGGCCGGTATCCAGCTTGGCAAGGACTTTATGAGTCGCAGCGCTTCCTCGTCGCATCCATGCCCGAGTCCGTTGCGAATTTTTACGTTTCGCACTGCGCCTTCGGCATCGATGGTGAACGTCACGACCACTGCGCCTTCGACGTGGCGCACTGCGGCTTTTTCCGGATAAAGCAAGTGTTGAGAAATAAAGTTGGAAAGTTGTTCCTGTCCGCCGACGAATTGTGCCTCCCGGACATCCGGACCTTCACTGTTGTGATCCTGGGCGTTCAGTTGGCTGATTAAAAGTGCGAAAAACAGGAAGATGGTTTTCATGACAGTATGTTGATTTAGTTTCGTTTGATGACACAAACATATCCCCGGCTACCGGGGCCGCGCCACCAATTGAAAGTGAATACACGGCTTGTTTGACGTGAAGCGGTAAAATCAGGGGATGAAATGGTTTCAGGGTTTCTGGTTTCAGGGTTTCAGGGTTCGGGCTACTCACAACCTGAAACCTTTCAACCAGAAACCCTGAAACCAGAAACCCTGAAACCAGAAACCCTGAAACCAGAAACCCTGAAACCTTTTTTACCTTTCGGCCATGGAAACCCGCTACAACATCTTGTGTGTGGACGATGAAGAAGACAATCTCCTGGTTTTCAGAAGTTACTTCCGAAGACACTTCACCGTGTTCACCGCTCAAAGCGGTCAGGAAGCGTTGGCATTGCTGAAAACTCAACCTGTTGACCTCATCATAAGCGATCAACGCATGCCGCGCATGACGGGAGTGGAGTTGTTCGAGCATATCCGCGAGGATTATCCCGATATCATCCGCATCATTCTTACCGGTTACAGCGATATTCAAGCGGTTATCAGTGCCATTAATAAAGGTAAAGTATATCACTACGCGACCAAGCCCTGGGATGGCGACGAATTGAAAAATATCCTCGACCGTGCGCTCGATGCCTACACGCTCCGGCAACTCAACCGCCGCCTTGTGGAAGAAAACATGGAACTCATGCTCCGCTCCGAACGGCAGGAAAAAGCCAATATCCTGTCCCAGTTCGAATTGCTCAAAAGCCAGATCAACCCCCATTTTCTGTTCAACAGCATGAATATCCTTGCTGCGCTGATCCCGCAGGATACGGCGCAGGCGGTAGAATTCACCCACCGTTTTTCAAAAGTATATCGAAAGTTGCTGGAACTCCGCGAACAGCCACTCGTGGAACTGGAGCAGGAACTGGATTTTGCGGCTTCTTATATGTTTTTGCAAAAAATGCGTTTTGCCGATAGTTTGCAAGTGGAGACCGAAGTGCCGGCGGCTTTTCAACGGCATTGCCTGCCACCGTTTACGTTGCAAATTCTGTTGGAAAATGCAGTGAAACACAACGTCGTTTCGGCGGAGCAGCCCCTGCAAATCCGCATCGGTATAGCGCCGGACGGCAAACTGGAGGTGATCAACAACCTTCAATTGCGCGGCTCACCGGTCGAATCCACCCACCTGGGCCTCGAAATTCTGAAAACCCGCTACCAACTGATCACACCGGAACAAGTGGAATTTGTACGAACAGAACGGGACTACATCGTTCGGGTGCCGCTCATTAAAACGGGATAAGCATCATTGATATTCACCGTTTCGTTTGCGTCAATAGGTTGAAAATTTCGAAATATTTCAAACTATTGTTCCAATGAAAGATACTCAACTCCTTGCCAGGCCCCGATTTCTGAATAAAGTATTTGACGCCACCAAACAGACTGCTATGCGAGTCATCATTGTAGAAGACGAAAAACACGCGCGGGACAACTTAGAAAAACTCCTGTGCGAACTTGATCCGGGCATCGAGATCCAGGCCAAACTGGATTCGGTGAAGGGTACGGTCGCCTGGCTGCGAGCCAACCAAACCGACCTGATCTTCCTCGACATTCATCTTGCGGACGACCTGAGTTTCAAAATTTTTGAACAAACGGAAGTGAAAACGCCGGTCATATTCACCACCGCTTACGACCAGTACGCACTGCGGGCGTTCAAGGTAAACAGCCTCGATTATTTGCTCAAACCCATCGACAGGGAAGAGCTGACCCAAAGCCTCGAAAAATACCGCGCCACCCGCCCACCACAACAAAACTTCGACGTGACCCGGCTGCTGCAAGCGATCCAGCAGCCGCAGCGCACTTATCAGCATCGTTTTCTCGTGACGCGCCGTGAAAAAATCCTCAGTGTAAAATCCGACGATATCGCCTATTTCGAAGGCGAAGACCGCTACGTGTATTTGGTCAAAAACGACGGCGCCCGCTTCATCGTGGAGTACAAACTCTCCGACCTCGAAGACCTGCTCGATCCGGCGCATTTTTTCCGGCTCAATCGCAGTTATATCGCCCGTTTCGAAGCCATCGACAAGATCACGGTGTTGTCCAAAAGCCGCGTCAAAGTGGATTTAAAACCCGCCGCGCCGCGCGAAGTGATCGTGAGCACGGAAACGGCGAGGGATTTTAAGGCGTGGTTGAATCAGTAGGCAATGTGGTCATTAAAGGGTCATTAAGGGTCATTAAGGGTCATTTTAAGTCATTTCGGTCATTATGAATGACCCTAATGACTCTAAATAATGACCTTAATGACTCTAAATAATGCCCCTTAATGACCACAATAACTTTTAACGCTACCAATCCCTTACCACCCGGTACGACCCGCTGATGGTGTGATTGGTGCCATTTGTCGCCGTGAAATTGCCGCTGAATGTGCCGATGAGGAGTTCGCCCACATTGCCGGTGTCTGTGAGATTGGTGCTGACATTGGCTGCCTGGGCCGGGAAGGTTTCGAGGCCGTTTACGAAGAAGGCTACCATTGAAAAAGTCCCGGTGTTGTTGTTGTTATTGTTAAACGCCAGGTAAATGCCGTTGAGTTGTAAGCTGTCGAAGGCGGACAGCGCAACCTGCGAAGTGGTGCCGGAGCCAATGGTATCGATGCCGATACTGCCCGAAGGAAATATCATTGTGTAGGATTGGCCGTCGAGGGTGTATTGAATGTACTCGGACAAAGCATTGCAAACCGTAATATCTCCGAGATCGGCCGTGCCCGAGTTGATGTTGAAGTTTTGCGTAGCACTTTCGAGCAGGTGTGTCAGGTCGTAGCCGATGGCGCTCCCGGTTGTCAGGTTTGAGTTGCAACTGACAAAGTTCAACTCGAATGCTCCATCCACATCCGAGAATCCGAAATAAGTTGTGTTGTCTACTTCGATTTTAGCATAGCCGTTAGCCACCGGTTGATTTGCACAATCGAGCAAACGACCGCTCACCGTAACATTCTGGGTATTGACATTGGTAAGAATAATCGGCGACAAAGTCGCGTCCTGAGAGAACGATCCGATGGTTTGGATGTAGACCGGCAGGCCGTTGCATTGGTTGTAAAGCACGATAGACAACTCCAATGGCAGATCTTTGGGAACACCGCCTGAAAAATGACCATTAGCGTCGGTTGTCCCATGACCGGCGCCCCAGCCAAGTCCATTCCCTACAGGACTGACCCAGACGTGCGCGTCTGCCAGTGGATGCTGTAGGTCGCCAAGATATACCGTTCCGCTCAGCACAATAGCAGGGTACGGAAAATCACAGTTCCACCAGGTGAAGTGTTTGACTTTTCCAACGTATTGGCTGCCAACTTTTTGCGCCGAACCCTCTTCTATCCAACGAGCCTTGTCCGGGTCGAAGTACCAGAGCGGGATACTTGCCGGAACGGCAGACGCCTGACCCGATGGAATAGGTATGGAGAGTTCTACCTCGCTGCCGGTGGCAATTTGCAGCGCCTGGCCGCTTTGGTCTTCGATTTCCACGCCGAGCATCCCGAACGTGGAAAGTATTTGTTCGTCTCCACCAGCCGAAATGCCACGCAGGTCGCCGGGCATTTGATAAGCCAAACCGGCCGAAGTTGGGTCAAGATATTTGGCGAAAACATATATTTGCCCCACCGCATTTACCGATCCAGTCGGAAAATTTAGGGTAACGCCACCCGGCACATTAACTATCCCGCCGCTACCACCGTTGAAAGTGCCAACCAGTTCTTTTCGGAGCAACTGAACCGTGACGGTTTGCAAGGCATCATCCTGCACGATAAAAGCGCGGGAGAAGTCGAAATAGCCGATTTTGTTGATAAAAAGTTTGGCGTCGCGGGCGGGCAGGCTGACAGGCTGGGTACGAAAAACACCGTTGGCGTCGGTGACCGCCAACTCGTTTCCGGCGCGCACTTGGGCGCCTTCGATGGGTTGGCCGTCTTCATCGATGACGCGGCCGGCAAAGGCGACATCGACGCTGGGTTGAAAGTCATCATCGTAGTCCTGGTCGCGGCAGGCGAACCAGAGCGAACTGAGCAGCAGTGCTGTGGGCAGGAGGATTTTCCAATGCTTCATTGTGTGCGTATTTGTTTGAGTTTGAAAAATGGTTTCGGATGGGTACACGCAGTTGCATTGGAAAAGGTTGGGTTGAAAAATCTTTTTTTGCCGCTACAATTCAACCCCTGCTTTTTTCCATCCACCGTCCCCACTTCACCATCCACCGCTTTCAACTTTCACCCTTGAAGCCGGAAGGTCATGTTTGCATCGTCAAAAAAATGTTTTCAAAAAATGCAGACGATGAAATCTAATCTTTCCTTTCTTCCTTTTTTACCCGCCGTAGTCTTTTCACGCGCCATAGTTTTAACGAAGGCGTGGGCGAAGGCGGGGCTCGCACTTTTTTTTCTCCTTTTCCCATTCCTCCTTTTTTCCCAAACCTCCACCCTGCGCGGCATCGTGTTGGACAAACAAGCAGAAACGCCGCTGATCGGTGCGACGGTGCAACTTGTCCTCTCCCCACCCTCCTCCGAAGGGGGCCGGCCCGGCGCGATCGGTGCAACGACCGATGTGGACGGCAGATTTACCCTTCAAAACGTCCCCGTAGGCCGCCAGACCCTGCGCATCACCTACTTAGGTTATGAGATGCAGACCGTGCCGAACATACTCATCACTGCCGGCAAGGATGCACAGCTGGATATCCGGCTGGAAGAATCTTTTTCCAAAATGCAGGAAGTGGTCATTACGGCCGAAGCGAACAAAGACAAACCGGTCAATGAATTTTCTACGATCTCTGCGCGGCAATTCAATACGGAAGAAGTGATGCGTTACTCGGGCGGTCGAAACGACGTGGCAAAACTTGTAGCCAATTTCGCAGGCGTTGCAGCCAACAACGACGCCCGCAACGACATCATCATCCGCGGCAACTCGCCGACCGGTGTGCTCTGGCGCATCGAAGGGGTGCCTGTCCCCAATCCCAACCATTTCAGCACGCTCGGCACCACGGGCGGGCCTGTGTCGGCGCTCAACCCCAACATGATCGCCAATTCGGACTTCCTGACCGGCGCCTTTCCCGCCGAATACGGCAACGCTTTGGCAGGTGTGTTCGACATCAACCTGCGCACGGGCAACAAGGAACGCTACGAATTCATGGGGCAACTGGGGGCATTCTCCGGTCTGGAAGCCGCGGTCGAAGGGCCGATGAACAAGAAAAACGACGGCTCGTTCGTGGCGGCATACCGCCATTCGTTTGCCGAACTGGCCGATGCTGCCGGGCTGAACATCGGCACCACCGCCACGCCGCGCTACAAAGACCTGACTTTCAATGCCGATTTCGGCAATGGAAAAGCGGGCAGGTTTTCCTTCTTCGGCATCGGCGGTTACAGTTCCATCGACTTCCTCGGCGCCGAAATAGATACAACCGACCTTTTCGCCAACCCGAACGAAAACGCCTACAACGTCTCTAAATTCGGCGTACTCGGCCTGAAACACAACATCTTGCTCAACGATCGCTCCTACGTGCGCACGGTGTTGTCGGCTTCCTATTCAGGCAATACCTACACCGCCGACGACCTGTTGATCGACAACGGAACGCCCTTCCAAATCTGGGACGTGAACGACGCCACCACCACCTACCGGCTGTCGTCGTTCTACAACGTGAAACTCAACAACCGTTTCACTGTGCGCACGGGTATCCTCCTGCAGGAACAACAACTCGACACCCGTGTGGACACCCGCGACAACACCCCCGATCTCGATGGCGACGGTTTGCCGGACTGGTACACCGAGCGCGATTTCGACGGCTGGTTCCACCAATCCGAACTTTTTGCACAGGGACAATACCGCCTGACGGAACAACTGACCCTGAATGCCGGCTTGCACAGCCTTTATTTCGATAAAACGGAAGATCTCGCCCTAGAGCCCCGTGCAGCGCTCAACTGGCAATTCGCGCCAAAACACGCACTCAATTTCGGCTACGGTATGCACCATCAGACACAACCCTTGCCGGTGTTCCTGTTCCGCGAGCAACAACCCGACGGAACATCCGTGGAAACGAATACGGATTTGAAGTTTACCCAAAACCAGCACCTCATTCTGGGTTACGATTTCAAACCCGCCGCTTCCTGGCGCGTGAAAGCCGAAGCCTACTATCAATGGCTTTCCGACGTGCCGGTGGATTCGTACTCCAGCAGTTTTTCGATGCTCAACACGGGTGCAGATTTTATTTTTCCTGAAAAAAACAACCTCGTGAATGAAGGCACCGGGACAAACATCGGCGCGGAACTCACGGTTGAGAAATTTTTCTCCAAAGGCTGGTACAGCCTCGTGACGCTGAGCGTGTTCGACTCCAAATACAAAGGTTCCGACGGCGTGGAGCGCAGCACCGCATTCGACGGTGGTTATGTGTTCAATGTACTGGCGGGCAGAGAAATCAAATTAGGCGATTCGGGTCGCCGTTTCCTGACGCTCGATACCAAACTGACCACTGCCGGCGGCCGCCCCTACACACCGGTGAACCTCGAAGCCAGCCAGGCCGCAGGTGAAGAAGTACTCTACGAAGACCAGGCATACAGCCTTCGGCTGGACGACTATTTCCGCTGGGATGTAAAAATCGGCTTTCGCCTGAACAGTGCCAAACGCAAGTTTTCACAAACCTTTTTCCTTGATTTTCAGAACATTACCAACCATGCCAACGTGTTCGCCATTCGTTACAACGAAGTGCAGGGCACCGTGGGCAGGATCGATCAGATCGGTTTTTTCCCGGATTTGCTGTATCGGATTGAATTTTGAAAATTTTCAAACATTAAAAAATGCCATTGTCTATGAAAACAAAATTCTTCTATCTCTTTTTCATTCTCTTACTTTGCCTTGTTTGGCAATCAAGCGCACAAAACACCAACATGTCCGCTTACGCATCGCCTGAAAGTTTGAACAAAACGGCGATGACAAAAAACCTCGTGCGAAACGCAGGTTTTCCCGGCCTCGGCAAATTCCTGAATGACTCGCTTCAATATCCCGAACTCGCCCGGAAAAACTGCATCGAAGGGTTGGTGATAACGGAACTCACCATTGGAAATGACGGCATCGTTTCGGCTGTCAGCGTGGTGCAAGGGCTTGGTTTCGGATGCGACGAGGCGGTGCTGGCTTTGCTTTCAAACATGCCTAAATGGGAGCCTGCAGTGCGAAACGGCAACACAATTGAGCAAAAGGTGCTTGTGCCTGTTCGCTTTATACTGCAATGAACAGACAAGCAAAATCAAGCAGATTATGGCTAAAAAATGTTTTCACGACATCGCCGGTTTCAATGACCGCCTGCTGATATTGGTAGGTTGGCCGTTGGCCAGTATGCTGATCTCGCTGATGCTCTTCGGCGACTCTTATGCGCAGGGCGATTGGCAGTTTTTATCTGCATGTATTCCCATGTCACTCGTTTACACGGGTGTCTATTGGTTTGCCTTGCGCTGGATGTACAAGCAGGTTAAACTACGCTATCCTTCCTTTCGGGATATCAGCAAACGATTAGTGATCGTGTTCGTTGCGTTCAACGTGATCCATTTCACGGTTGATCTGGCGCTCAAGGAACTTTTCCATATATTGTTGACAGACAACAATCGCGAACCCAACCCCATTTTAGCCTATATTTCTTCGCTCATCATGGCAGCGTTGGTGATCACACTTTATGAGGCCACTTCTTTCTACGTCCAACTTCAGCGTGCCGTTTCCGAAAAAGCCGAACTGGAGCGGCAGAACGTCGAATCGCAACTGGAAGGCCTGCGCAACCAGGTCAACCCGCACTTTCTGTTCAACAGCCTGAATACATTGATTTACCTGATCCCGGAAGATTCTGCAAAAGCCGTGCGCTTCGTGCAGCAACTCAGCAAAGTCTACCGCTATGTGCTGGAAAGCCGCGACTCGAAACTGATCCCGCTTTCCGAAGAACTCGAGTTTTTGAAATCCTACGTGTTCCTGTTAAAAGAGCGTTTTGGCGACAATCTGGAGGTGGAAATAAGGGATTTGGACAGAAAAAAAGAAACCGCCATCGTGCCGCTTACCTTGCAAATGCTGTTTGAAAACGCTATCAAACACAACGTCATTTCCACCGGCAAACCCCTGCATATCGAAGTTTTTTCCGAAAACGGCCACCTCGTGGTGCGCAACAACCTGCAGAAGAAAAATCAGGTGATGGATTCCACCGGTGTAGGATTGCAAAACATCAAAGACCGCTACCGGATGCTGACCAACAAAGAGGTGGAAGTGATTGCGTCGCAGCAGTATTATACGGTGGCGCTGCCGGTGATAGAAGTGGGGGTGGCAAGTGCATAGAAATCCTATTTTTTGAAAAAACAGGATTTCTTGCCTGAAGAAATATGATGATTTCATTTATTTTTGTAGCAAAATAAACGTTTATGTCTGTTGCCGCTTTAAGTCAACGCCTGCCGCGCTCGCTCGACGAACGCATGGAATTGGAAGGCATCATCCGGACAGATGCTTCCTTTGAAGAGTTCCTGCTCTTCGATGAGAAATGTCAGTACCGGGTAGAGTATTCCAATCACCAAATCGTCGCTCAGGATATGCCAACTGATACGCATGAACAAATCGTCATCAATGCCGGCTGGACATTTAAAAATGAACTTTTTCACCAACCCAATTTCCGTATCTACGGAAGCAACCTTGGGATTTACATTCAGGCTGCCGGCGCACACTATAAACCTGACGCAGTGGTGCTTGCGGAAGAACCTCAGTTCATTTTTCACAAGGTAAAAAAACGGACTTTTCGTTCAGTGGCCAATCCTTACGCGGTAGTGGAAGTTTTTTCGGACGGTACGATTCATTACGACCAAACTGAAAAATTGCCGAACTACAAACAGTGCCCCTCGCTGCAACAAATCATTTATATCCACCAACATACACCACTGGTAACGGTCTACACCCGCACTCCAAAACCTAATCAATGGCTGAGCGAAGATTTTACGCGACTGAATGATGCAATTCCATTTGCAGGCAAAGAAATTTCCCTCGAAAAACTATATCACCAGGTTGTTTTTAGCGACAGGCCGCCGCATCCGGCGCGATAACACAGCCTATATCTTCAAATCAGCACAGTGAAAATCCTCCTCATCGAAGACGAAATCCCCGCCGCGCGTCAGCTCGCCAAACTCCTGCTGGCGCACAACCCCGCGTTTCAAATCCTCGAAGCGCTCGACTCCGTGGAAGGCGCCGTGCGCTGGCTGCGCACCTTTCCCGCACCCGACCTCATTTTTATGGATATCCAGATCGCCGACGGTCTGAGTTTCGACATATTCCGGCAGGTGCAGGTGCAGGCCCCTGTCGTGTTCACCACCGCATTCGACCAGTATGCCGTGCAGGCATTCAGGGTGAATGCGCTGGACTATCTGTTAAAACCTGTTGATCCGGAAGAGTTGGGCAAGGCGCTGGAAAGAGTTGAAAATCAAAGAAACAAACCGCTTGCGTTCGACTTTGAGACGTTGGCCGGTTTTTTAAAAAAAGAAAGTTACAAAGACCGTTTTCTGGTAAAAACCGGTCAGCAACTGGCATTTCTGGCGGTTTCCGACATTGCTTTTTTCCGTTCCGGCGACGGCCTTACCCAAGCATTCACTTTTTCCGGAAAAAAATATTTCGTGGAAAACACGCTCGAAGAACTCGAGCGCCTGCTCGATCCGCACGACTTCTTTCGCGTCAGCAGGAATATGACCTTGCGTCTGAATGCCATCCACAAAATCCATCCCCACCTGAACGGCCGCCTGAAATTGGAGACCCAGCCGGCGGCGCCCGAAGATGTCTTCGTGAGCCGGGAACGGGTCGGGGAGTTTAAGTCCTGGTTGGGAGGGTAAACGATTTACGATTTAAGATTTACGATTTACGAACTTTAAACCAGCGAGGGTTGAGACGAAGCGAGCAGTTTTGTTGCGTAGTACATATCCATTTCCACCTTGTTTTTGGTGGCGATTTTCCCCCGGTATTCCCACTGAAACTCATCCTGCACTTCGGCTTGGGCCGCGCCGCTCACATTGACACGTCCGGCCTGACATGCTTCTTCCATGCGGGCGGCGGTATTGACCGCATCGCCCCAGATGTCGTAAGCAAATTTTTTCGTGCCCACCACGCCCGCCACCACCGGACCAAAATGAATACCGATACGTGCCTCGAAAAAAGGGCGTCCTTCTGCCTGCCGTTTTTCTTTGAGTTTGTGTAAAAACTCCTGAATTTGCAGGGCCACCCGGATCATATCGGCCGGGCGTTCGTTGCGGTCGGAAAGGCCGCTCGCGCAGATATAGGCATCGCCTACGGTTTTGATCTTCTCGATGCGATTGCGCCCGATCATGTCGTCGAATTTGGAAAAACAATAATCCAGTTCGGCAACCAGCACTTCCGGTTCGAGTTTTTCGGCTGCCTGCGTGAAACCTACAAAATCGATAAACATAACTGTGGCGCGTTCGTACCGGCGGGCGGCTACCTTATTGCGCACGGTGAGTTCGGCAGCCACGGCCGGCGGGAGTATGTTGAGCAACAATTGCTCGCTGCGGCGGCGCTTTTCTTCGATCATCGCATTTTTTTCGGCCAGTTCGCCTGCTGTGCGGCGATTGGCCCTTTGCCGGGCATAGTACAGCAACGTCAGGATGAACAGAAAACCCGCGAGTAATGCAGCGAGGATGTGTGAATCGCGGCTCTTTTCTGCCAGCAAGGCTTTATTGGCCGCATCGCGCTCCTGCGTCTGTTGTTCCGAAAACCGCCGTGTTTTTTCCTGCAAAAGCCTTGTCCGTTCCTGGTTCAGTTCGAATGCTGTTTTGTAATCGTTTTGCCGGATAGCGATTTCCTGGAGTTTTTCGACCGATTCCAGGGCCAAATCCGGCATGCCGGCAACGATGGCAGCCTCCCGCGCCCTGGTATAGAGCGGCCGTGCTTCTTTGTAGCGGCCTTCGCGCCAGGCAATGTCGGCCCCCACCAATGCCGCTTCCGCCTCGTTGCTTTTGCTCTTCATTTCTTCTGCCAGCACAAGAGCGTTTTGGGCATAGACTGCGGCCTGAGACGGCTTGGTGGTCAAAAGATTCCGCGCCAGTGTATATGTGATTTTCCACTTTTCGTCGGTCGAGGTGGCGGCTTGCAAACGCGTTTCCAATTCGGCAGTTGTTTGCGCCGGCAACGTATTTGCGACAAGCAAGACTAAGCAAAGAATCGGACCGGCAGTTTTGTGATTGAGCATGATTGAATAATAACAGCCAAACATAAGGTCAAAGACAAGCAACTGAAGCATTGAATTGCAAACACTTCTCACAAACCCGATAAGCAACGCAAACTTCCCGATGAACGCCTCACTTCTCCGCTTTATATCCTCAGGTCCACCTCCCGATATGCCGCGATCAACGCCAATTCGCCGTCTTTGCCGGGTTTGGCGTTGCCGTGTTCCATGCCGAGTACGCCGTGGTAGCCGCGTTCGTGCAGGTGTTTGAATACGTTTTTATAGTTGATTTCGCCGGTGGTCGGTTCTTTGCGGCCGGGGTTGTCGCCGATCTGGAAGTAAGCGATTTCGTCCCAGGCCAGGTCGATATGGTTGAGCAGGTTGCCTTCGTTGCGCTGCATGTGATAGATGTCGTACAGGATTTTGCAGGCAGGGCTGTTGACGGCTTTGCAGATTTCAAACGTTTGATCGGAGCGGCGCAGGAAGAGATCGGGACGGTCGCTGAGCGGCTCCAGTACCATGACGAGGCCATGCGGGGCAAATATGTCGGCAGCGCGGCGAAGGGCTTCCACAACGTTGGCGGTCTGATAGGGTTGAGAGATTTCGGGATAATAAGTGCCCGGCACGACGGTCATCCATTTGGCATGACAGCGTTTGGCGACTTCGACCGCTTCGCGGCAGGTACGGAGCCATTTGTCCATAATTTCCGCTTTGCCCTGCGTGAGCCCGCTGGCAAAAGGCCAGGCGTCGTAGGCGATGACAAACACCCCCATGTCCATGCCGAGTTGGGCGAGCAGATCGCCGATTTTTGTTTGCAAAGCCGGCTCGCGCCCCATCATACCGTTGTCCTCGATGGAGCGGAATCCCTCTTCGTGCATGAATTTTATTTGTTCCAAAAAATCCTCGCCTGCGTGGTTACGGAACATCCCGTCGTGGGGTGCAAAGTTCATTTGGAAGGCGGGCTTGCCCGCCGTAGTCTGGACGAAGGCGTGGGCAGTAGCAGTAGCAGTAGCAGTAGCAGTAGCAGTGGCCGCTTGAACTGCGCCGGGTAGGGCGGCGCTGATGACTACTGTGTTTTTGACAAAATTGCGTCGATTCATGGCACTAAGAAGTATGATTCGGGGGTGAAAGTAAGCGAAAAAACAAATTGTCCAAAACCGAACATTACTGTTCAAAATCGAACTTTTCTGTTTTTTAAAACGGATTGTAAAACATTGAATTTCAAATAAATAAAAACATGGCACAGCGATGGCTGCATCACATTGAAGAAATATCTCCCTTGCGCCGGTTTTCTCTGAATCAACATCTCGTTAACTTTCAAACCCACAACCTTCATTTCCCTCCCGACAAAAATCCCGCACAACAATCTTCCCTGCCCCGAAATATCGATGGGATTTTTGTCGGGAGGGAAATGAAGGTTTACTAAAACTATGGCTTACATCGCTGTCCCGATCCCCAACCTGCCCGGCAAACAGGACATAGAAATCGAAGTCACCATCAACGGCCTCAAGCAGCAACTGCATTACCGTGTGGAGCTCTTCTATTGGGAAGATTGCGCGTTCCCGCAAATCGACCGCGCCGAATGCATCCGCCAAATGCTGTCGCGCTACGACGACGACTGGACGCTCTACTACATCGGTGCGCCGACCGAAGAGTTTGTGCCGATAACTTTTGTGAAAAAAGGCCAGATTGCGATTCAGCGAAAGATGATGCTGGGTGAGCCGGTATAACTATTCAAATACTTCTTTAAGAGGAATGGAAATATCCAGAACAGGGTCGTGCAGGGTCTCGTGCGCACGAAAAACTTCGTAGTTATCAGGGGATGAAAAAACGTGGATATTCGTCAGTGGGAGCATCACAATCCAGCAAGACTTAACGCCATGCTTGAAGTAGTCGCGGGCTTTGGTTGTCAATTCGTTGAGCGATTGACTCGGGGAAATAATTTCGATGACCCCAAGCGGCGGCTCAGTCATTTCAACGATGTCGTTTTTGAAATCGAGCGGCTTCTTGGGATAAATGGAAAGGTCGGGAACAGACGGCCAATCGGAGAGATCGAGGCTCAGTTCAGAAACAACCCGGTAACGGTCGTTGTATTTTGACTTGAGCAAGTAGATGAGGTTGGCTTGCACGGAGCCATGATTAAAGGAGGGCATAGGCTTGTTTCGTTCAATTTCGTATTGGGAAAGTGCAGCAGTCGTGGTCATAAACCTTGGATTTTGCTACAAAGATAAATTTTTTCCGTTGAAAAAACAGCCATGATACAAAACTACTTCAAACTCGCCCTCCGCAACCTGCTCAAACGCCGCGGCTACTCTTTTCTCAATCTCGCCGGGCTTACCATCGGTATGGTTTGCTGTCTGCTCATCCTGCAGTACGTGCTCTACGAGCGCAGCTACGATGGTTTCGTTACCCGGGCCGGCGACATTTACCGCCTGCGGCTCGACTGCTACCAGAAAAACGAACTGGCCTGGCGTTCGGCGACCGTATATCCGGCGTATGGCCCCACACTCTTGCGCGATTTTCCGGAAATCGAAGCCACTTGCCGGCTCCACGATGCGGAATATGTGTTCGCCAACCGCGAACGCGACCTGAAATTTGCCGAGCGGAAAGGCTATTTCGCCGACGGCTCTTTCCTCGATGTTTTTGAACTGCCGCTACGTCAGGGCAACCCGGCGCAAGCACTCGCAGCGCCTTCGCAACTTGTTGTTTCTGAAAAATTTGCAGAAAAATATTTCGGCACGACGGAGGTTTTGGGTAAGACTGTTCCGGCCAATTTCAACGGTACGGTCAGCGACATGCAGATCACGGGCGTTTTCGGCGACTTTCCCGAAAACTCGCACCTCGTGGTGGATTATCTGGTATCCATGCCTACACTCGCCAAAATCGCAGCCGACCAGGGCGATACCACCCGGCCCCTGGAAACCAGTTGGGGCTGGTATGATTTCTATACTTACCTGAAACTCCGTCCCAATACCGATCACGCTGCTTTTGCGGCAAAAATGCCTGCTTTTACGGACAAATACATCAATTCGAGCCCCAATACCATCGCCGCCAATATCCGCAATGAAACCCTTTTGCAACCGCTCAAAAGCATCCACCTGTGGTCGAACATCAATCAGGAAGCCGAGCCGAACGGCGACGGCAAAGCGGTGGGTTTGTTGTTTGCAGTCGCTTTGTTCATTCTTGGCATCGCGTGGATCAATTACATCAACCTCTCCACAGCCCGCGCGGTCGAACGCGCCCGGGAGGTCGGCGTGCGTAAAGTATCCGGCGCGACGCGGAGCCAACTTGTGGGCCAGTTCCTGACCGAAAGTTTCCTGCTCAACGGCGCCGCATTGATACTTTCCCTGTGGATTGTCTGGTTTGCCGCACCTGCTTTCAGCAATTTTTTGGGCAAAAACCTGCCGTTCGTGCTGCTTTCCGGCGCGCCGCTGGGCTGGATGCTGGGTATATTTGCACTCGGCACCTTGCTATCCGGTTTTTACCCCGCATTGGTATTGTCCGGTTTCAAACCGGTCAGCATCCTGAAAGGCGCGTTCAGAACGTCTCCGAAAGGTGTGAACCTGCGCCGCGGGCTCATCGTAGGGCAATTTGCCATATCGGTTGCCATGCTCGTCGGTGTGTTGGTGGTGACGCGCCAGGTGCAGTTCATGCGCAGCCAGCATCCTGGCTTCGACCGAACCCAGACCCTGGTGCTGGAAGGTCCCAATACCCTGCCCGACTCGACTTACACCGGCGTTTATACAGGTTTTAAGAATGAAATCCTTCAAATACCGGGTGTGCAAAGCATCGCCGGCTCGTCGTCGGTACCGGGCGAGGAAGTTTACTGGACAAACGGTTTTAAACGGCTGAAAAACATAGAGGAACAACGCAATACGCTTTACATCCTCGGTGCAGACGCAGATTTTGTCCAGTCATACAATTTGAAAATAACGGCGGGCCGGAATTTTGAGATCACGGACAAAAAAGCCGCCATGCTCAATGAATCCGCAGCCAAACTGCTCGGTTTTGCCTCGGCCGAACAAGCCGTCGGCGAACAGGTGCTGCGCGGACGAAGGGACACTTTCACGGTGCAAGGCGTGTTACGCGACTTCCACCAACAGGGTTTACAAAAAACCGTCGACCCGATGTGCCTGCTTTACCGGCCCGACCAACGGAGTTATTATTCTTTGAAAATCAGTGGTTCGGACTTGCCCGCTACACTTGCCCGCGTCGAGGCGCTTTGGAAAAACCGCTTCCCCGCCGACCCTTACAGTTACTTTTTCCTCGACGAGTTTTTCGACCGTCAGTATAAAGCCGATGTGTTGTTCGGCAAAGTGTTCGGCATGTTTACCCTGCTCGCCATTTTTATCGCCTGCCTTGGCTTGTTCGGGCTTGCTTCTTACATGGTATTGCAGCGCAACAAAGAAATCGGCATCCGAAAAGTGCTCGGCGCGAGTGTTGCAGGCATTACGGGTTTGCTGGCGAAAGATTTTTTGAAACTCGTCATCGTGGCCATTGTCATCGCGTCTCCTTTAGCCTGGTGGGCCATGGATAACTGGCTTTCAGATTTTGCCTATCGCATTGATTTGCAATGGTGGATGTTCGCTTTAGCCGGCGCAGTAGCAGCAGTAGTGGCATTTCTGACCGTGAGTTTTCAAAGTGTGAAAGCAGCATTGGCAAATCCTGTGAACACCCTCCGCTCGGAATAGGCGATTTAACAATATCCACCCGCAATATTCGATTTTAGAATACAGGAGGACATCAAAATATTCTATTGGGTAATTGATGATATGAGCCTGCTTTTTACCTAATTTTGGCATTCAATTGAAATATCTGTTTTCACAAAAACACAAAGTCATGAATACCATAATTGGAACCGGTCGTTACCTGCTGCTTCTCTTTTTGTTTGGCTTTGGGGTAAAACACCTGCTGGATGGCGCCGAACTGGCCGGCATGGTGCCCCCGTTTTTTCCGGGCGGTATCGTGTGGATCTACGTCACCGGAGGCGCCATGTTGCTGGCGGTTGTCAGTGGACTGATAGGCAAATGGGACAAACTCGCATTCACCCTTGCGGGCGTGATGATCCTGATTTTTGCCCTCACCATTCACCTTCGTGGGGTGATGGAAGGAGGCAACCTGCGGGTACTGTTCGACCTGCTCAAAGACATCGGCCTGGCGGGGGCTTGTTGGATGTATGCCGGCAACTTTGCCCGCGACCGGTCGTTTGTCGGGTAAACTGCCCATCCGGCTGACAAAAACCTCATCCGGAAAAACGAGGCGAGCAAAAACAAACAGCTGCTTTCGCAAACCGAGGGCAGGAGTGGCTTTGTGACAGCAGATTTTTTGATTTTTGATGTCCCATCGAGCGTTCATCGTCGTTCATTTGCGAATATTGTCGGCAAAAATGCAACAGATGAACCGGAAACAATTCCTCGGCACCCTGGCCGCCCTCGGCGCCTCCCCTCAATTGCTCGAAGCTTTACCCGCCATAGCGCATAGCGCGGCGGCGGGCCTCCACGCATCCTCCTTGAAACCCCGGAAAGGCCACCAGCGACTTCCACTCAAACGCCTGAAATACTGGCAATCGCTCGGTTACGGCATGTTTATCCATTTCGGCATGAGCACCTACGACGGCAAGGAACTTTCCGACGGCCAGTCGTCTGTTTCGCTTTACAACCCCGCTAAATTAGATGTGGATTCCTGGATACAAATTGCCCGCGACGCCGGTATGAAGTACGCCGTCCTGACCACCAAACACGTTGCCGGGCATTGTCTGTGGCCAAGCAAACACACCGACTACACTGTCGCCAACAGCCCCGTCAGAACCGATGTGGTAGAAAAATTCGTCACTGCCTGCCGCAAATACGGCGTGTTACCCGGCCTGTACTACTGCTCCTGGGACAACCGCCATCTCTTTCACAGCGCCACGCCGAGCACTGCACCGCGCGCACCGAATTACGACTGGACCTTCCCGCGCCCCGGCTCGGACGTGGACTACGCCTACACAACATCACAATACCAAAGCTTCCAGACCGCTCAGATCACCGAATTGCTCACCCAATACGGCGAAATATTCGAAATGTGGGTGGATATCCCTTTCGTGCTCGGCGAAGGCTACCGCACGTTCCTGTACAACAAAATGGCCGGACTCCAGCCGGATATCGTGATCATGATGAACACCGGTTTCGGCGACGGATCGCAGTTTGAAAAACAAAAACTCTCCTACGCCTGGCCGACCGACCTGATCGCCATCGAACGCGACCGACCCCCGGCCGGCGGGCACAATCCCTGGCGTACCATCGACGATAAGACCTATTATTTGCCTGCCGAACACTGCGACCCGATCGGGAAAGAGTGGTTTTACGCGAAAGGCGACGCGCCCCGCAGCGACGAAGCCCTGCTGGAACAATTCAACCAATGTCGCGAGCGCGGCGCAAATTTTCTGCTCGACATCGGGCCGGATAAGGACGGGCTGATACCAACGGAAGTAAAAAATGCGCTGATGCGGCTGCAGAAAAATGCGGGGCTGTGAATTTGCAGGATTGTCTTACAAGATTTTTTTCGACAGGATTAACAGGATTTACAGGATTTATAGAATTGTTTTGAAGTAAAACATCCTGTAAATCTTGTTAATCCTGTCGAAACTTTGACTTGTGAGACGGCTGAATACATTAAGCCTCCTGAAAAATGGCATTCAAGGGCAGTTGAATACCTAACAAATCATCCTTGATGGTGTCGTTTCCTCGAAAAAATCGTAGCGATTCGGTGTATGGTAAATGAAAACGGCTTCCAGATTCGGCGCAACGATCCACACGGATTTTACACCGGAAATCAAAAAAGCGGTTGCTTTTTCTATCAGCCCATCAAAGGATTGTGAAGGCGAAAGAATTTCGATAACACCCACAGGCATATCTTTGCGTTTCACCGTATCGTGGTGTACATCAATTTTAAATTTGGGATAAATGGCTATATCCGGCACCGTTGGAGGCGAGTCCTCGCCTTTTTCAAGACTTAGTTCAGGCAGTATGGTGTACCGTTTGCGGTAATTGATTTCCAACTGAACCAAAAGATTTTTAGAGACAAAAGCGTGTACGGTACTAGGCTTAGGTTTTCCGCGTTCGATTTCGTAATCGGTAAGTTGCGTCTCTTGTCCGGTAGTCACTTCGTGCAATTCCATAGCCGATGAATTTTGAACAAAAGTAGTCTTTTTTTGAAAATCTGAATCAACCATTTAACCGGATTGCTCCAATTTGTTTTTGGTTTCAGAATAGCCGAATCATCCAGCCCGGGAGTATATCCCACATTATTCCGGTCACCCGCTTATGGTTGGGCACACACGAAGTTTCCGAAAAGCCCTACCTTCGCCCGGCCCTTTATCTTGACACTATCAGGATTTTTTCCTTCCGCAATAAATAAAACAATACACCACGAGGGCAAATCAACACCCTTAAAGGCTTTACAATCAAACATTTAGAATCGTATTGCCCCATTTATCATTCATAACTCATCATTCATAACTAAAACTCATGGTTGGGAATCTGACGCAAAAAGGCGCCAAACTCAAACGCATTTATATTGAGCCCACGCTCCCCGAAGGGCTGGCCCCGCTCGCCGAACTCGCTCAAAACCTCTGGTGGTCGTGGAATCACGACGCGATTGACCTGTTCAAAAGCATCGATCCGAAAAAATTCGAGGTCGTGAATTTCAACCCCCTCGCCCTGCTCGACGAACTCGGCATCGAGAGAGCCAAAGAACTGCTCGCCGACAAAGACTTCACTGCGAAAATGAAGCGGGTCCACGCCGAATTCCGCGCCTACATGAAAGCTCCGGCCAAAACCGACCCGCTCGTCGCGTATTTCTGCATGGAATACGGCCTGCACCAAAGCATGCGGCTTTATTCCGGCGGCCTCGGCATCCTGGCAGGCGATTACCTGAAAGAGGTCAGCGACCGCAATTTCAACCTGGTTGCCGTCGGCCTGCTTTATCGCTACGGTTATTTCCAGCAGGGTATTTCGCTCCATGGCGAGCAAATTCACCACTTCGAACCGGCCAAATTCACGTTGTTGCCCCTGCAGCCCGTGCGCGACGAGCGCGGGGAGTGGCTCAAAATCAACGTCAACTTGTCGGGACGCACCGTTTGGGCCAAGGTGTGGCTGTTGCCCGTAGGCCGCATGAACCTCTACCTGCTCGATACCGACATCGACGACAACGTGTGGGAAGACCGCTCCATTTCGCACCAACTCTACGGCGGCGACAACGAAAACCGCCTCCGTCAGGAACTGATGCTCGGTGTAGGCGGCTGGCGCGCACTCCATGCCATGGGCCTCAAGCCCGATCTCTACCACCTCAACGAAGGCCACGCGGCCTTCCTCGGTCTGGAACGCATCCGCAACTACATGAAGACCAAAGGCCTGAATTACGAAGCGGCCCTGGAAATCGTGCGTTCTACCCAACTTTTCACCACCCATACGCCCGTTCCTGCCGGTCACGATACTTTTCCGGAAAGTCTGCTGCGCGAATACATTTTCGACTACACATACGCGCTCGACATCCCCTGGAACGATCTCATCGGACTTGGCCGTGTTGTTGCCGACGACGAGGCGGAGCTCTTCAACGTGAGCCATCTTGCTATTCGTACTTCACAGGAGATCAATGGTGTGAGCCGCCTGCACGGCGAGGTAAGTCAGAAAATGTTCGTGGACCTCAATCCCGATTACAACTACGCAGAAAGCAACATCGGCTATGTCACCAACAGTGTGCACTTCCCGACGTGGGTGGCCCGCGAGTGGCTGGAATTGTATCAAACCGCACTCAGTAAAAACGTTTTAGAAGAACAGATCAACAAAAAAGTGTGGGCAAAAATCCACAACGTGCCCGGCGCGAAACTCATGGAGATCCGCCGCCTGCTGAAAAAACGCCTGCTCGACTGGGTACGCCTTTCTTTGCACGACGACCTCGCCCGCCGCGGCGAAAACCCGCGCAGCATTTTTGAAATCACCAATACGCTGCGCGACGACGCCTTAGTCATCGGATTCGCCCGCCGCTTCGCTACCTACAAGCGGGCTACTTTGTTGTTTACCAATGAAAAACGCCTTGCGGAAATCGTAAACAGCGCCGACCGGCCCGTCATATTCCTGTTTGCCGGCAAAGCGCACCCTGCCGACAAAGCGGGGCAGGAGTTTATCAAATTAGTGTACAACACCACGAAAAACCCGCTTTTCAAAGGCCGGGTCATTTTCCTCGAAAATTACAGCATGGAAATGGCCAAACTGCTCGTGCAGGGCGTGGACATCTGGCTCAACAACCCGATGCGTCCGAAAGAAGCAAGCGGTACCTCGGGCATGAAGGCCGTGATGAACGGCGTGATGAACTTCTCCGTGCTCGACGGCTGGTGGTGCGAAGGTTACAAACCCGGCGCCGGCTGGGCGTTGCCTGAAAAAGAAACCTTCGAGACGCCCGCGCTGCAAAACGAACTCGACGCGGAGACGATCTACAACATCCTCGAAAACGACATCGTGCCGACCTACTACGACCAGGACAAAAACGGCGTATCCGAACGCTGGGTCAGCCACATCAAAAACACCATCGCCGAGATTGCGCCCGAGTTTGTGATGGGCCGCATGCTCGACGACTACCAGGCGCGTTTCTATTCCAAACTCTGGGAAGGCAGCCGTAAACTCAAGAAGAATGACTACCGCGCCGCCCGCGACCTCGTAGAGTGGAAAGCGCGCATCCGCCGCGCCTGGGAGGCCATCGAACTGGTGGAAATGGAAGTGCCGGACACCAGCAACCATTCCCTGCCGCTCGGCGAACACTTCAAAGCATCGCTCAAACTCCACGTACAACATTTGAAACCCAGCGACTTAGGCTTAGAAGTGGTGTTCTACCGCCGCCTTTCAGAGACAGAACTGGAACTCATCGCCATCTACCCGCTGGAACTGAAAAGCCAGAAGGATGCCCACGCTACCTTCGTGTGCGATGTGGTGCCGCATACTGCCGGGGTGTTCGAGTTCGGCTTCCGGCTGTATCCGAATAATCCGCTGCTGGCGCACCGGCAGGATTTTGGGTTGGTCAGGTGGTTGTGATTTTCAGGGTTTTAGAAAGAAAAATCCCGGCAAGTGCGAGAGCGCTTTGCCGGGATTTTTTGTATGTTGTTCCATGCGCCAGTCAAGGTCGTTCGTAACGCCGGTGTAGCGTACCGTTCGTTGCGGGTCGCCCGGCTTCCACCCCGAACGACCCGAATGGTACGCCGGATGTCTGTTACGGCTTGTATTATGTACCGGAACGGACTTCCGGCATACAGTTATCGCGCATACGCCACCGCCCGCTTTTCCCGGATCACCGTCACCCTGATCTGACCCGGGTACTGCATCTCATCCTGGATTTTTTGCGAAATCATAAACGAGAGGTCGTCGGCGTACTGATCGGTCACTTTCGGGTTGTCGGCCTCGACGATGACGCGGAGTTCGCGGCCCGCCTGCATGGCAAAGGCTTTGGAGACGCCTTCGTAAGCCATGGCGATATCTTCGAGTTCGCCGATGCGTTTGAGGTAGTTTTCGAGGATTTCGCGCCGGGCGCCGGGGCGGGCGCCGGAGATGGCGTCGCAAGCCTGCACGATGGGTGATATGATGTTGTTCATCTCGATCTCATCGTGGTGGGCGCCCACAGCGTTGATGATGACCGGGTGTTCGCCGTATTGCTCGCACATTTTCATGCCTACGAGCGCGTGCGACAGTTCGGTTTCTTCTTCGGCCACTTTGCCGATGTCGTGGAGCAGACCGGCGCGTTTGGCCATTTTGATCTGCTTTGGGTTGAGGCCGAGTTCGGCGGCCATGATGGAGCAGATTTCGGCGGTTTCGATGCTGTGTTTCAGCAGGTTCTGACCGTAGGAGGAGCGGAAACGCATCCGGCCCACCATACGCACGAGGGCGGGGTTGAGGCCGTGAATACCGAGTTCGATGACGGTGCGCTCGCCGATTTCGATGATTTGCTCTTCGAGTTGTTTGCGTACTTTGGCCACCACCTCTTCGATACGCTGCGGGTGAATGCGGCCGTCGGCCACAAGGCGCTGGAGCGACAGGCGCGCCACTTCGCGGCGGATGGGGTCGAAGGAGGAAATGACGATGGCTTCGGGCGTGTCGTCCACGATAACTTCGACGCCGGTGGCGGCTTCAAGCGCGCGGATGTTGCGGCCTTCGCGCCCGATGATCTGGCCTTTCATCTCGTCGTTTTCGAGGTTGAAAACGGAGACGGTATTTTCGATGGTGAATTCGGCGGCCATGCGCTGGATCGTCTGGATAACGATCTTTTTCGCTTCTTTCGAAGCGTTCAGTTTGGCCTGGGTCACGGCATCTTTTACGATCGCCATTACTTCGGTCTCGCTCTTGGCACGCACTTGTTCGAGGAGTTGGTCTTTGGCATCCTGCTGGCTGAGTTTGGCGATGGTCTCCAATGCCTTGATGCGTTCTTCGTTGGCGGCGTCGAGTTCCTCTCTTTTCTTCGCGACGATTTTCAATTGCTTGTCGAGGTTCTCGCGGAGGGTTTCGAGTTCGCTTTCGCGGTTGTCGAGTTCGCCTTTCCGGGCTTCCACTTCATCGATCTTGTTCTGAAACAACTCTTGTTCGACTTTCAGGTCTTTTTGCTGCGACAGCACTTCCAGTTCGAGTTCTTTCATTTTCAACTGGTGCTGTGTCTTTTCCGCTTCCAGTTCCTGTCGCATCTGGGCGTACCGTTCTTTGGCTTCCTGGATTTTTTGTTGCTTGATGCGTTCGTTTTCCGCTTCCGCTTTGCCGAGGATTTTTTCAGCCTTTACCGCTGCTTCGTCTTCGATGCGTTTGGCGGTCAGGCGGGCTTCCTGAACGGCGAGGTCGGCCTGGCGGTTGCTTTCATCCACTTGCTTCTTGTTGTTTTGAGAAGCGAAGAAGTATGCAGCAACGCCACCTATTACCAACCCTATGAGTCCTATTACTATTTCCATATTGCGTTGTCAATTAAGTGGTTAATGTATGTATGCGTGGCCGTGCGACTGGGGTGGCACGGGGGTTTTTCAACTTTTTTCATGCTGTAAGCATCTGCCAACTCTCCGGTGTACGCTACGTTTTTTGTCATTCTGGAAGAATCTTCCCAACGCCAATTCTTCGGATGTTCCGAAAAATGCGTATTGTGAAGATTCTTCCAGAATGACAAAACCGAACAAGAGTACGCTCCGTCAAGCGTCCGTAGCGCCCCTTTTAGAGCAGACGGGTTCTTACAGAATGACAAAAAATACAAAAAAGGACGAATGGGAAAGTCTCACACCGTTTCCAGCCGCTTTTCAGCGGATTTCGGTGTTGCGAGGCGGGTCCCCTGCGGGGATGGCAACGTGCGGTGAAGTTCAACGGCATAAGTTAGCAACGCCAATGCGAGGCAGTCCTGGTTATCTTTTGATGGTTGGGCGATTTTAAAAGCCGCCGTTTTATCGTTGATCTCCTTTGCCAGCCGGTGTATCAGCGCCTCGTCTGCCGGATTGATTTTCAGCAAATAAGGTCGTCCGGCTATCAGGACGGTAACCTGAATCGTATGTTGCTGTTGCTGTTCGGTTGCCATATCTCGCGCACGTTGGGATGAAAAGTTAATCGGAAAGAGGTATTGATTAAATGCGGTTTTTGCTTATTTCAAAAACCGCGCCTCTTTTCTGTCGCTTTTCTCCCGCATCACCCCTTCCTAATCGTCGCTTTCAATTTATTTTCAAAGGCCTGCTGCAATTGCTGCATGAGGTTGTCAATATCTTTTTCGTGTAAGGTCTTTTCAGGGTCTTCAAAAATAAAACTCACCGCGCAGGACTTTTTGCCCGCGCCGAGTTTTTGTTCGTCTTCAAAAACGTCGAACAAATTGATCTCAGATAACATCTTTTTGGCCGTTTTGTTAGCCAACTGGCGAATATCTCCAAAACTCACATTCCGGTCGATCACCAACGCCAGGTCGCGGCGTACGCTGGGGAATCGATTGAGTTCGACGAATTGTATCTTGTTGTCCGCCACTGCCTTCAGCACAATTCCAAAGTTGAAATCGGCAAAAAACACGGCGTTTTTCACGTCCATTTTTTTCAAAATCGCAGGCTGTACCGCTCCAAATGTCACAATTTCCTGCGGCCCGCGATGGTATTTCAAGGCGTACCGGAACAAAGATGCACTTTTCTCTTCACTGGCCGCCGATATTGCAGTCTCCTGAAAACCGCTCACGCCCAATCGGGCAAGCAGGTTCTGAACAACAGATTTCAGGGTGTAAAAATCAACGGATTTTTTAGAGGCGGGGTGCCAGCTTTCGGGGCTGTGGGCGCCGGTGAGCAGGATAGAAAGCCGCATAGTTTCCAGAAATGTGCTTTGTCCGTTCCTTCCTTCCGAAAGCGGATTGCTTGTAGCGCCGTCTGCCGTCTGCCGTCCACCGTCTGCCGTCCACCGCTGATACGTTTTCCCAAATTCAAACAAGCGCAAGTCGGGATTTTGCCGGTTCTGATTTCTTTGAACAGCCTCGAGGGCGCTGAACAACATGGTCGGGCGCAGACAGTCCAAACCCTGATTGGCGGAATTGTGAATAAATACAAGTTGCTCTTTTTCAAGCGGAAACACTGCGCCGTCGCCGAGGTGGTAGGCCGAGTTGGAAAGCGACATGCCCATGCATTCGTTGAAGCCGTTGGCGGCAAGGAATTCGGCAGCGAGGTTGCGTACCGCGTCTGGGCTTGGGCGCCGGGTGATTTCCATGCTGCTGCGGATTTGTGCCGGTATGGGCACATGGTCCAGCCCGTGAACACGCAGGATTTCTTCCACCACGTCGGCCTCGCGGGTCACGTCGGGTTTGTTGGTCGGGACGACGGCGATAAAACCTGTATTCGTTTCGTTTTCAATGCCGATTTCGAGTGCTGCAAGGATCGTTTTGACCCGCTCTTTTGACAATTGTTCGCCGATCAGCGCATTGATGCGGGTATATTCGCAGCTTACCCTGGCAGGCGCGACAGGGTTCGGATAAATATCCACTACGTCGGAAGCGATTTCTCCACCGGCCAATTCCTGAATGAGTTGCACGGCGCGTTCGAGTGCGCGGCGGCAGCCGTTGGGGTCTACGCCTTTTTCAAACGACCAGGCCGCATCGGTGCGCAGGTTGTGGCGCAACATGGAGCGACGTATCCATTTGGGGTTGAAAAAAGCGCTTTCGAGAAAAATGCCGGTCGTTTTTTCGGAAACACCGCTGCCGAAACCGCCGAACACACCGCCCATGCACATGGGGTTGGATTGACCGTCGCAGATCATCAGGTCTTCGGCCAAAAGCTTGCGTTCCACCTCGTCCAGCGTTTTGAAAGGGGTGCCGGCCGGCAGGGTTTTCACGATAATTTTCCCGCCTTTTATTTCCGCCAGATCGAAAGCATGCAAGGGTTGACCGAATTCGATGCGAACGTAATTGGTTACGTCCACTACATTGTTGATGGGACGCTGCCCGACGGCGAGCAGGCGGTTTTTGAGCCAGTCGGGACTTTCGGCGACCTTTAAACTTTTGATCGCGACACCGGTGTAGCGAGGGCAGGCTTCTTCGCTTAAAACCTCCACCGGGAATGGGGGATTGGGATTGGGGATTGGGGATTGGGGATTGGGAACGCGAATGTTTATTGTCCGTTCTTCTTGAACGCAAAGGTAAGCAGCCAGGTCTTTCGCTACGCCGAGGTGGTTCGTCGCGTCGGCGCGGTTGGGGGTGAGGCCGATTTCGATGACCGTATCGGATTCTTTTTGCAGGTAAGCAGCCGCAGTGGTGCCCAACGGCGTATCGGCGGGCAGCACCATGATGCCGCTGTGGTCGTGACCGATGCCGAGTTCGTCCTGCGCACAGATCATGCCCTGCGACGGAACGCCCTTGACTTTGCGTTCGCCGATCTGGAAAATCTGACCGTCTTTGCTGAAAACACTGGCGCCGGGCAGGGCCACGAGGACTTTCTGGCCGGCGGCCACGTTGGACGCCCCGCACACTATGGAGCGCACGGAGCCGTCGCCGACATCTACTTTGGTAGCCGAAAGGTGGTCGGTATCGGGTATACGTTCGCATTCCAACACCTTGCCTGTGAATACTTTATCCAGATCTACGGGCGAGGGGCGCACGGTATCCCAACCTTCCACTTCCAGTCCCAGCGATGTCAGTATGTCGGCGATTTCAGAGGGTGATTTATCTAAGTCGAGAAATTCTCGAAGCCAGTTTAGCGAAACCTTCATTATTCCACAAATAACATTTGCGCGCGGGGTTAAGGCGCATGGGATTCAACAAGTTGGGCAAAAGTAGAGAGAATCCGGAATAATGAAGAAAAAAGGTTTCAAGGTTACAAGGTTTCAAGGTTACAAGGTTACAAGGTTACAAGGTTGTTGCGTTTTTTGAAACCCTGAAACCTTGAAACCTTGTAACCTTGTAACCTCAATTTTTAGGATAGCCCGCCTGAATCCAGCAATTGATACTGTCGCGTTCAGCCTGGGTCATGTTGGTCGGGTTGCCCTGAGGCATATCTTTTTTGATGACGACCCGGTCGAGGATGCGGTCATTGTCTAAATTCGTTTTCATTCCCTCATACGTGGTATAGTCACCGACGATCCCGGCAACCGTGCTGCCGGGGAAGTGGCAACCGATGCAGTGCCGGTCGATGATACCTTTGACATTGGTGTTGTAGGTAAATGTTGCGCCGGAGATATTGCATTCCGGACCTGTAGGATCATCTTCGTTGTCGCAGCCAGGCCAAAGGGCAATGCAGGCCAGGGTTAGCAGGATCACCAAAGGAGTTTTTTTACTGAAAAGGGTGTGCATTGGATGTACTGTTTTAGTGAGTGACAAAAGTCTGTCGGCGAAAAGTACGGCGGTTGAGCATTTTTATTGCTGCCGGTTTTGGCAAAAAAAGGTTTCAGGGTTGCAAGGTTACAAGGTTTCAAGGTTGTTGCGTTTTTTGAAACCCTGAAACCCTGAAACCTTGAAACCCTGAAACCTTTTTTACCTTTGCCCGCTTTTTCGACAAATATTTTTAACCAAGCTAAAATCAACCAGACATGATAATTGGTGTACCAAAAGAAATCAAGAGCAATGAAAACCGCGTGGCGCTTACACCTGCCGGCGCTTTGGAGCTCACCCGTCGCGGCCATACCGTGTATGTCCAAAGCACGGCAGGCATCGGCAGCGGCTTTGAAGATGAAGACTACGTGGAAGCAGGCTCCAAAATCCTCAACACTGCCGATGAGGTATGGGCCATTGCCGAGATGATCATGAAAGTGAAAGAACCGATTGCCGAGGAATACCCGCGTTGCCGCCCCAACCAGTTGATTTTCACGTATTTTCACTTCGCGTCCAGCGAGGAACTGACCCATGCCATGCTCAAAAGCGGCGCGGTGTGCCTCGCCTACGAAACCGTGGAAACGAAAGACCGCCAACTCCCGCTGCTGATTCCGATGTCGGAAGTAGCCGGGCGGATGGCGATCCAGGAAGGCGCCAAGTATCTGGAAAAACCCGTGAAAGGTCGCGGCGTGCTGCTTGGCGGTGTGCCGGGTGTGCCTCCCGGCAAGGTACTCGTCATCGGCGGCGGTATTGTGGGTACGCAGGCCGCCAAAATGGCTGCCGGCCTCGGCGCACAAGTGGTGCTGCTCGATACCAACCTCAACCGCCTGCGCTACCTCAACGACGTGATGCCTGCCAACGTGGTCACCATGTTTTCCAACGAATACAACATTCGCCGCCTCATTAAGGACACCGACCTCATTGTGGGTGCTGTGCTGATCCCCGGCGCGAAAGCACCCAAACTGATCACCCGCGACATGCTGAAAACCATGCACGCCGGTACGGTCATGGTGGACGTTGCTGTGGACCAGGGCGGCTGCTTCGAGACCACCAGGGCCACCACTCACGCCGACCCGACCTACATTATCGACGACGTGGTGCACTATTGTGTGGCTAATATGCCGGGCGCGGTGCCGTTCACATCGACGGTTGCGCTGACCAACGCCACCCTGCCTTACGCCATTCAGTTGGCACAAAAAGGCTGGCAACAGGCTTGCAAAGACAACCAGGAGTTGCTGCTCGGCCTCAACGTGGTGAAAGGCAAAACGGTCTACCAGGGTGTGGCCGATGCTTTCAACCTGCCGATGAGCAGCGTGGAGGAGGTACTGTAAAAAAGGTTTCAAGGTTTCTGGTTTCAAGGTTTCTGGTTTGCCGAACCTGATGCTATGCGGACGATACAAAATCGGTTGTTTCTCAAAAAACAAACCGGAGTTGTATCATCCGCATTTCTTTTTTGGGAAATTTGCGCTGAAAAACAACCTTGAAACCAGAAACCTTGAAACCAGAAACCTTGAAACCCTCTTTCCAGACATGAAGTATTTCATCCTTCTGCTCAAACTCTGCATATTTTCCGCGCTAGTACTCATCCGGCTGGGCGAGATAGACGTGTCGTGGATATACGCAGGGTCCAAATACCGGGAGGCGTTGGACTACTATGTGGACGCATTGGCGAGCATTGCCAGTTTCCTGATGTTCCTCGATTTTGTGCAGTTCTTTGCCGTGTGGTGGTATCGCAGGCGGCACAAAGTGCGGGGCGAAGACAATTTTATCATCGGGGTTAGCCATATTTATTCGCTGTTGCTGGCAGTCGGACTCATCGTAGGCATTTTGTCGCTGTTCAGGATCAACGTCCGGGAACTGTTCACCTCCTTGTCCATCATTTTTGCCGGCCTCGCCATCCTCACGAAAGACTACATCTCGAACATGATCAACGGGATGATCATGACGTTTTCGGGGCAACTCAGCATCGGCGACAATATCCGCATCGGGCAGCACCGGGGCAAAATAACCGATATCACACTTCAGAATATCCACCTGCTCAACGACGACGACGACATGATTTATATCCCCAACAACGTGGTGCTGAACTCGGAAGTGGTCAACTACACCAAACGGGCCATCAAACGCACCAGCATCGATTTTGACATCGACCTGAAACACCTGAAAACGGTGGAAGATCTGGAGCAAAGCCTGACGGAGGCGCTTACGCCTTTTCAGGATGTCATCAAGCCGGACAGTTACTATCTCCGTGTATTCGAAGTGAAAAAGGACAGCATTTCGATGAAATACCAGTATATCCTCAACGAACCCAACAAAGACCTCGAACGCCAGATCCGTCGCCGCACCATCCGCCGTTTGGTGGAGATCATCAGCGAGCGCGAAAAATTTGTGGACAAAATACCCGAATTACCCGATGCGCCGGGACATGCCATTATTTAGAGCGGGATAACGCTGTTTCTTTTCATTCGACTTTAACAACTGTAATGATAAAACCCTATTTACTATCGTTGGTATGGCTCCTTATTATCACCGGCATGTCGGTAGTGCCGAAAATGACACTTCCCAAATTCGACCTTTTTGCGACGGACAAACTCGGGCATTTCGCGGCTTATGGATTGCTGGTTTGGTTGGTGTTGCGTGGATTCCGGCAACAATACGGGCGCTCAGCGAATTGGAAAGAAGGCCTTGCGATTTTTTGTCTGGCTACATTGTACGGCGCCATGCTGGAGTTTGTGCAGGGAAACTTCATCCCCGGACGTTTTTTCGGGTACGACGATATGATCGCGAACGGAGCAGGGGCGCTGACAGCGATATTGCTTTACCGCTCGTTAGGTTCTTTCAGTACAAAGATTTAATTTTGGATAAATTTTTACACTGAAAACGTCAAAATACGAAACTCTTGAATCCAATGCGTACATGCCAGAATAATGCACATGCCAGATTCTCTCCGAAATTTTTCTTCTTCAGCAGCCTGTTTTTTTTTGCAGTTTTGAGTTCTGCCAAAGCGCAAACCGTACTTTATGTCAACCACGCTGCTACCGGCACAAACAACGGCTCGTCGTGGGCAAATGCGTTTACCGAACTACAGGATGCCATCGATGCTGCCGGCGCTGGAAATCAAATTTGGGTGGCGAAAGGGGTGTATCTCCCAACAGCGACACAGGGTGGAGTTATTCTTTTAAACAAAACCTTTTTTATCAACAAAAACATCGGGTTGTATGGCGGTTTCTCCGGTTCTGAATCTTCACTTGCCCAACGCGATTACCTGAACAACACTACCATATTGAGCGGTGATTTGGAAAACGATGATATTAATTTCGATGGAGATTTCATCTCCAATTCTATCACAGACCTTGTAGGCGCAAACTCATATCATGTTGTTTGGATCGATACAGTGAGCAGCGCCATGCGTATTGACGGATTTACGGTCACTGCCGGCAGCGCCACCGGATCCGGACCTCAGGGAATTACACGAATTGGCGGGGGCATTTTGAATGATGGTTCCGGCGCAGGCAATCAATCCAACCCAACAATCGCCAACATCGTTTTTAGCGGGAATTTAGCTGGTTCGGGTGGAGGCTTGTGCAACAATGCCGAGGATGGCGGCACTGTCAATCCTGTTGTGTCGAATTGTGTTTTCAAAGGAAATACCGCATCGTTCGGAGGGGCAGTACACAACATGGCCAGAGAGGGAGGAAACGCGCACCCCGATTTTTCCAATTGTTTTTTTTCGGACAACTATGCCGAATTGGGCGGGGCATTCTCCAACTATTGCGAGGCCAATAGCGTCGTCAATCCTGTCATCGCCAATTGCAGATTTAGCAACAACTCGGCAAATTCTGCAGGCGGGGCAATGCTCAACAGTGCGAACGGCGGCACATTAAGCCCCCAGCTTTCAAACTGCCTTTTTTTCGGAAACACATCGAATGATGCAGGCGGGGCGATGGCGAACCTGACCGGCGGCGCCAATCCCGCATTGATCAATTGTACTTTTTACGGCAACACTGCGGTGAATCACGGCGGCGCTGTTTACAACATAAGCGCTTCCTTAGGCAGCATCACCAATCCCTCGTTCACCAATTGCATTCTATGGGCAAATACTGCCAATACCGGGAACAACATCGCCAACCTGTTCGACGCAACATCGCAAATATCGTATTCACTTTTAAATGAAACCGACTGCCCACCGGGCGTTACCTGCGGCAGTGGCATGATTTATAACCAAAATCCCCTGTTTGCCGATGCCGCCAGTAGCAACTTCCGGCTCCTGACCGGCTCTCCGGCCATAGACGCCGGCGATAATAATGCGATTCCATCAGGCATCCAGATTGACTTGGATGGCAATCCGCGTATCTTAAATGCAACCGGTGGACCTGTGGCTATAGTGGACCTCGGCGCATATGAATTAAATACAATGGTCTCCACAAATGCGCCTTCCCCGGAATTGCGGGATTTGTTCATCATCCCAAACCCTGCCGTTTTCTTTACAAATCTCAGATTTCATTCGGAGGTCACAGGCGAAGGCAGGCTTTATGTCATTTCTTCTTCCGGACAACTGGTACTGGAACGAGAAATATCCATATCTACGGGCGTTAATGCTTTTACCCTTTCCATGGAATCGGTGCCTCCCGGCGTTTATGCAATTAAGATTGTTTACCTGAACAACGAAACAACTTCAGGCATTTTAATAAAATCAAACGATTGATTTTCAGGAGTAACAACGCAGTTATTTCAACGCTATCCATATCTTTTTTCAATCATGGCGCTTATAGTTCCCTGTCGCGACTTCACCCCCCAATTCGGCGAAAACTGCTTCCTCGCCGAAAACGCTACGATCATCGGCGACGTCATCATGGGCGACGACTGCTCCGTGTGGTTTCAGGCGGTGGTGCGCGGCGACGTGAATTTTATCCGCATCGGCAACAAGGTCAACATCCAGGATGGCGCTATTCTGCATGGCACCTACCAAAAGTGCGGCACGACGATCGGCAACAACGTCAGTATCGGCCACCGGGCGTTGGTGCACGGCTGCACCCTGCACGACAATGTGCTGGTCGGCATGGGCGCGATCATCATGGATGAGGCGGTGGTGGAAGAGAATTGCCTGATCGCTGCTGGCGCGGTGGTGTTGGAAAAAATGGTGTGCCACGCCGGAGGTGTGTATGCCGGCGTCCCGGCGCACCGGGTGAAGGAGCTTACACCCGAATTGTTCAAAGGGCAAATTGAAAGAATCGCGAACAACTATGTATTCTACTCCTCCTGGTTCAAAGGGGAGGAAGCGCCTACCAAATGATTTCGGGCGTAGTAACGCTTATGACTTGCCCATTAGATTTGGCAAACGTAATGACAAAAAGGAAAGACACAATAGAATTACGATTTTTGCGTGATGTGGTTTCATAAGTTGGATTCGCTACTTGAACTTCACTCCGGTCACCCTGCCCTGCGCGAAAGTGCCGTCTGCCTGGGTAACTTTTACCGTGAAAGAATAGGTCTCGTCGATCAGTTTGGGTTTGTGCGGCGTATAGATCACAAAATCCCACTGCGGCAGGATGAATTCCAGGCTGGAATAGTCCTTCGAAATTGGTGAAGTGCTTGTAGATCGTGCGTCGTAGAAAAGAGAACTGAGCGATTTCCCGGCCGGCATGGTGTCGTTGAAATTTTGTTCCGCAAATATTTCAACCAATGTCATGGCGCTTTTCGGGCCACTTTCACCGGGGTCGGGGCAGCTGGTGCCATAAGCCGGCGTGGTCACCGTCAGTTTGTATGAAGACGCGAGGTAATCGACCTCATCGGGCGCCACGACCAGCGTCACGACCGTATCGCCGGTCGTGGTGAGTGTAACCCGGTCGGAATCAACGCTGAGTTTCTGGTAATCGAAATAGGGTTTGTTTTCTCCGCAACAGGCATCCAGCAGGTGAAGGCCTGCGCAGAGCAGCGCGAGCAGGAGCAGTCTTTTTTGCATAAAACGAGTTTGGGTTGATACTACAAGGCGCAAAGAAATGGCAAAATGCCGTTCGATGCGCTGCTATTGAAAATAAACGTCATTTCCGCGCAATGTACAATCCTGTCAAAATAACGCCCGTTCCCAGCACATCGATCCAGCCGAGCACTTCACCGTCGAAAGCGCCCAGCACGATCGCCGACACCGGCAACAGGTAAGTGACCGAGGTAGCAAAGATCGCGCTCGTGCGCTGCAGCAGCCAGAAGTACAATATAGAGCCGCCTACGGTGCCCATCACTGCGAGGTAACCGATGTAACCGAGCCCTTCCAGACCCCGTTCGTTGCGCCATGCCTCTGCCCAACCGCCTGACAACCAAAGCCCTATCCCGAACATCCAGCCCGTCAGCACGAAAGCCGCCGAAGCGATACCTGCCGGATGCTGGTCGCGCAGCCACTTGTTGACCGTATTGGCGTTGACCGCGTAACAGACTGTTGCCAATGCGCACAGGCTGGCGTAGAAAGCGTTACCCGATACGGCACTTTTGCTGTTGAACAAGATGAGCATGGCCGCGCCGGCAAGGCCGAGTATCACGCCGAACACTTTGTTTTTCGTAAATTTCATTTCAAAAAACGCCACCCCGAGCATGAGTGTAAACAAGGGTGTGAGCGAATTGAGTACCCCCGCCAGGCTGCTGTTGACGTGTCGCTGGGCGACGGCAAACAAAAAATTCGGGATCGCCGAGCCGCAAAACGCCACGACAAGCAAGGGTTTCCAGCGTTTCCAGTCAATTTTTGACCAGAATACCGCTGCTACCGGCAGGTAAATCACCGTCGCCAGCACCATCCGCCACATGGCCATTTGCATCGGGTTGAAAATGGCGACGGAGCGTTTGATAAACAAAAAGGAAGCACCCCAGATGACGGACAGTGCAAAGAGCAAAAACCAGTCGAGGGTGGAAGGCGGGCGGGAAGGCATGGGGCAAAGAACGGATTTTTTTGTTGTGCACTAATTTTCGTGTAAATTTGTAAAAAAATAATGCAATGGGAGAAGTCATCGAGCAACGCAAAACCCGTATCATCAACGAAATCAATCAGTTCGATGACCTGAAAGATATTGAGCAAATTGAATCTTTGCTCCAGCAATTGCGCCGCCAGGCCCAATTGGAAAAGGAAGTTTTGCGGCCGCTCAAAAATGATATTACGCTGGAAGAACTTTTGGCAGAGAAGAAATACCAGCCGATTGACCGAAAAAAATTCAATCGCCTTGTGGCTGAAATGGACATTCAAGAGCCACTGGAAGAACTTTTGGCTCAACTTGACTGATACCTCGCTGCCCTCTGCTAAATGAACTATCTCCTCGACACGAATATTCTGCTGATTTACATACGCAGCCAGCCTGTCGCTACCAAACTCGACAACCTTTATCATCCGTTGGACCAGCCAAACAGAAGCATCATTTCCGTGGTTAGCTTGGGCGAAATCCATTCGATCTCATTACAAAATCAATGGGGCCTTCAAAAAATCCAAAAAATGGAAGAATTCTTGGCCCAGTTCACTGTTGCCGACATCAATATTCGTTCTGTCATTCGCCGTTATGCAGAAATAGAGGCATTCAGCCAAGACAAATTGCCACACCAACCATTAGGATTGACCGCCCGGAACATGACCAAAAACGATCTTTGGATTGCGGCAACTACTTCTGTTTTAGGCCTTACTCTTCTTACAACCGATCAGGACTTCCGACATTTGGACAAAAGTTGTCTTAATTTGCAAGAAGTCGATTTGCTCAACATTTAGCGATTGAAATTTTTTAACTCCATCTATCAATGCCCGCCACCAGTGGGTATTGCAACTTGCTCCCCGTCGCTTTTACCAACACGCATTCGCAACACCGCCGCCGCAGCCAGCAACAACAATACACCTGCCATGGAAATGGCCGTACCCGGGTTGCTACCCAAAAATGTCTTATAAACCGCGCCGAAACTGAGCGTCTGGATGATCATCGGTATCACAATCATCATGTTGATAATACCCATGTACACGCCGAATCGCTCTTTGGGGATGCTGCCGACCACCATCATATACGGCACACCCATCATGCTTGCCCACGCGATACCGAAGCCGGTCATCGGGGCAAACAGGAGGTATTTATTCTCGATGTGCGGAAACAGGAGTAATCCTACGCCGGCCAGGATCAGGCACACGAAATGAACCCATTTGGGTCCGTATTGCTTCGCCAGCCACACCAAACCAAAGGCTGAAAGAAACGTGACAATGTTGTACCACCCGTTGACTAAACCCGTCCAGGCCACCGCCTGTTCGTACAAGGACTGGTTGGTCCCCATCGACGTTTTCCAGACCGATTGCGCGATACTGTGCGAGCAATATTGCCAGTAAATAAAGAGGGCGTACCATTGAAAAAGATAGACCAACGCGAGTTGCCACATTGCCCCGGGCATGTTTTTGATCGCATCGAATATTTCTATAAACGGCTGAAAAACACCGTGTTGGTTGTTGCGAATGTAAACCAGTTCTTCCTCTGTCGGCGGTATTTCGGGGGTGGTGTGGAGCGACCACAATACCGAACTGATGGAACACACGGCCCCGACAAAAAACGACCCGTACACCCAATACGGAATACCCGAAGCCGATTGACCGGTAATACTGCTTTGAAAAAAGAACAACGACAGGTTGGCCAAAGTGATGCCCAGACCGGTGAAAAAACTCTGGGTCAGAAAACCCAGGCCGTATTGCGGTTCCGGAAGTTTGTCGGCGACAAAAGCGCGATAAGGCTCCATAGCCGTGTTGTTGGCCGCATCGAGTATCCACAACAGTCCTGCAGCCATCCACAGGGCGCTGCTGAAAGGAAACAAAAACAAACACAGGCTGCAAAAAATGGCCCCGATCAGAAAATAAGGCTTGCGGCGCCCCCACCTGGGGTGCCAGGTTTTGTCGCTCAGGGCGCCGATGAGCGGCTGTATCAACAGGCCGGTCATCGGCCCTGCCAGATTGAGCAGCGGCAACTGTTCGGGGTCGGCGTGCAGGAACGAATAAATCGGGTTGATGGCGGTTTGTTGAAGTCCGAAACTGTATTGTATTCCAAAAAAACCAAAGTTCATGTTGACGATCTGCCAAAAACTCAGGAATGGTTTTGTGTTTGCCATGATGCGGGAAAATAATTTCGGCAAACGTAAGTCGTGGCAACGAAACTTTTTGAAAAAGTATGGTTGCTGCAATGTCTCAGCCAACAGCAATTCAATAAACGCCAAATCGTAAATCCAAAATCGTAAATCGTAAATCGTTAAACTTCCTGCCTCAACACCTCCAGCAGCGGCTTGCTTACCACCTCCCGGCTATTGAACAATCCGATTATTACGGTAATTGCGGTAATTACAAGGAAGGTAATTACCAACGGTGTCCATTGCACTTCAAAAGGAATTTTGAAGGCAAACTGCGCCAGCGCCCAGGCGCCGATCACCGACAAGCCGACCCCGGCGAAGCAGGCGAGCGCGCCGAGCAGGAAGTATTCCAGTGCGTTGATGGCTAATATCTGGCGGCGGCTCGCGCCGAGGGTGCGCAGCAGCACACTTTCGCGGATGCGGGCAAATTTGCCCTGGTAAATCGAACTCACCAGTACCAGCAAGCCTGTCAGGATACTGAACATGGCCATAAAGCGGATCACGAACGATACTTTGCCCAATACCTCGTCTACCGACTTCAAAATCTGGGTCAGATCGATGGCTGAAATGCCGGGATAACGCCGCACGAGTTCCGACTGGAATCTGGCCGATTGTTCAGTGCTGCCTACCCGCGACACGACGACGTGAAACTGCGGCGCTTTTTCCAGAACACCCGTCGGAAACAACACGAGAAAGTTGGTCTGCACCCGGTTGAAATCCACTTTGCGCACACTGCCGACCTCGCATTCGAGCCGGGCGCCCTGCACGTTGAAGACGATCCTGGTGCCGATTTTGGCTTTCATGCCCCGTTGCAAACCGTCGGATATCGAAATTTTGACCGGCTCACCGGGTGTGTGTGTGCCCACCCATTCGCCTTCGACAATTTCTTCCGTATCGATCAGCGTATCGCGGAAGGTGACGCGGTATTCGCGGTCCCAGACCCAGCGGTGTATCCTGTTATCATCTCCGTCTCCGGGGCCTTCGCGACGGCGATCTTCTGATTTGGCGATGGAGTCGGGTTCAGGATTCTCCAAATCGTATTGCGCTTTGGTGATGCCGTCGATGGATTCGACGCGGGTGGTCACTACGGCCACTTGTTGCATCAAAGGCATTCCGTGGGCGCGCACCAGTTCAGCTACCTGGTCTTTGTCCGCCGTCTGGATGTCGAAAAGGATCATATTCGGCTGGTTGCCGCTGCCCGAAAATTCAACTTGTTTGAGCAACAAATTCTGGATAAGAAACAGGGTAGACAACAACATGGTACCCAAACCGATGGTGACGACGAGCAAGACGGTCTGATTCTCCGGGCGAAACAGGTTGGCGATGCCCTGCCGCAGCACATAACTCCATTTTTTCGGGAAAAAACGCCGCAGCAAAAAAGTCAAAAGTTTGGCGATGCCCCACAAAACCAAAAATGCGGCGGCAATACCGCCAATAAAAACCAGCGTCTCCCGCCAGTCTTTGATGAGCCACCAGGTGAAACCGAAAATGGCGAGCAGGATGAGCGTGTACACGCCCCAGCGCAGCAGGCGGTTGTCGTCCTCTTGTTCGCCGAACGAGGCGCGCAGCGTGCGCAGCGGCGAGGTTTTTAAAATCCCGGAAAGCGGCAGCAAAGCGAACAGGATCGCCACCGACAAACCCAGTGCCATACCCTGGGCTACCGATGCCCAGGAAAAATCGGTGCTCACGTTGTCGATCGGCAACAGGTCGCGGACGACCCAGGGCAACAGTTTCTGGATCAGCGAACCGGTAATTGCGCCGATGATGGCCCCCAACAATCCGATGCCTGCTACCTGCACTAAGTAGACGTAAAACGCTTTCCGTCCGCTCGCACCGAGACAGCGCAGGATGGCGACGGTCGGCAATTTGTCTTTGATATATATGTGTACGGCGCCGGCCACGCCGATGCAACCAAGCAGCAGCGCGATGAAACCGACGAGGTTGAGGAAAGTGCCGAAATTGCCGAAGGCAGTGCCGATGCTGCGTTTGCGGCTGTTCACTGTGTCCCAGTCGAGATTGGCTTGTTCCAGTTGTTTTTCGAGTGGTTTCACGGTGGCGTCCACATCGGTGCCGTCGGGCATTTTGAAAAAATACTGGTAATCCACCCGGCTGCCGCGCTGGATGAGCCCTGTGCTGTCGAGCCATGCCGAAGGTATGAACACTACCGGCGCAATACTGCTGGCGATACCGGCCCGGCCCGGCGAAGAGAGCAATTCACCTTCAATGGCAAAGGTCACGTTCCCGACCTGGATGCTGTCGCCGGGGCGGATGCCGTATTGCAACATCAGCGCGTGTTCAACAAGGGCTTTTTTGCCGGTACGGAAGGTTTGCCAGGAGTCTTCCGGACTGCTTTTCCATATTCCGAAAAACGGATAATTGCCTTCGAGCGCGCGGATTTGACAGAGGCGGGTGCCGCCGTTGCCCGGAAAACGCACCATGCTGACGAAGTTGGTAACCTGTGCGCGTTCCGTTCCCGGCGTATCGAATTTCGACAAAACGGAGTCCGGTGCGGGTTGGTTGGCGTCCAGCAGCAGATCGGCGCCCAGCAGTGTTTTTGCCTCTCTGTCGATATCGGCCGTCAGGTTGACGGAAAAAGAGCGCACGGCAGTGAGCGCTGCAATGCCGACTGTTATGGCCGAAATGAACAGGAAGAGGCGGGCGCGGTTGCGGCGGCTGTCGCGCCAGGCCATTTTCAGGATGAATGACATTTTACGGTAGACGGTTTATCCGCCATAGTTTTAACGAAGGCGGATGGAAGGTTGACGGTGTGTCACCCCCCTGCTAAACGGGCAAAGGACGGAAGGGTTGAAGTGTTTTTAGAAAAAACGGATGAAAGGCGGGAAGGCATAGATAAAACACAAGCCATCCCGGATTTTTCGACCCGGGATTACATCATGGCATATGCAGGAAACAAACCGTTTCAAAGCGGTTTAACGATTGTTGGGATACATAAAATGCCGAAAGGCGAGTACATGAAATACGAAATACGATGTTTTCCGCGCGTCCCCCCGAACCCAGGCGCAGCGCTATACATCGTCAATCGTATTTCATGTACTCGCCTTTCGGCATTCAAACAAGGGTGGCGCCAGCATTTTACTCAATGACTTTTAATGACTTAAATGACCTGTGTCTTACCGCCCTCCTCTGATCACTTCGATATACCCCCTCAATATATCCTGCCGCAGCACTTCGCCGCTCACGCGGTTTTCATAGACTTTGCAGACATAGAAATACGTGCCTTCTGCCACGTCTTTGCCTTCGCTGTTCTTGCCGTTCCAGCGGATGGCGGGGTCCTGGGTGGCGTATATGAGGTTGCCCCAGCGGTTAAATATCTGCATATCCACACGGCTGATAAAGCGCCAGTCGGGGAAGGGCCGGAATTCATCGTTCTGGTCGTCGCCGTTGGGGGTGAACGCATTGGGCAGTTCGTATTGCGGACAGTTGTCTTTGCAAACGATGGCACTTTTTGGACTTTCGTTGCCGACCGAATCCACCGCCGACACGGCGTAGCAACCCGCCAACCCGGCATCGAGGCTGTGGATATACCCTGTGTTTTCGGCGCCCTGAATCACTTCGAGCAGACCAAGCGGTTCGCCTTCGCCGGCGGCAAACCAAAGCCGGTAGGTCATTGCATCGTCGGTATCGGGACAAGTAATGTTGGGGTTGGTCCAGGAAAGTTTGTTTTCATAGGGCGGATCCGGTTCGGAGCCTGCCTGTCCGTCGCACAGGTTATTGACTGCCAGCATCGGCGGACAAGGCGGTATCGTATCGAGCGGAATACCGCAATCTTCCTGCGAGTTGTTGAAAATCGGGTTCACCACACCGCCGATGCTGTAAGTGCCGACACTGCGGACGTAGTAACAGTATTCCTGGCCGTTGACCAGACCCTTATCGGCATAATTGCGGGTTGTTGTCTGGCCGATGGAGTCGAACTGCCCGGTAGCGTTTTTCCTGTACACTTCGTACCGGTAATTGTTCCAGGGAACATTCGCTTGCCAGGAAAGCAGGTTGGTTTGGTCGGTAGAATTGACGGTCAGGAACACGGACGACGCTTTATTGGTGGAGCCGAGCGGTGTACCCAATCCTTTGACGTAGAAGTCGATTTGATAGTGGTAGGGTTGATCTTGGGTGTTGATACCGACATCCGTGAAACAGGTGTCATTGGCCTGCCAGAATTCATTCGCCGTGAACGACGCACCGGGTACTTCCTGCAAGGCGCCGCCACTCAGCCCCGGAGCACGGAGCACCTGGTAGCGGTAGGGGCCGTGATTGATGACAGTGTCTAAATCGCCGGCCACCGGTTTCGACCAACAGACGCGCATTTCACCCGCAACAGGATCGGTTATTTCGACAGAAGCATTGGTGATGAGGGGCAAATCGCGCGGCAACTGGACGCAAACCTCCTCGGAAGGCAGGCTTTCGACTAAGTTGTACGGATAGCCGACCGATGAAACACGGGCAAACTTCGCCAATATCCGGTAACAATACGTTCGGCCCCTTTCCACGTTGACATCTTTAAAATAGTATCGCCCGTTTTGTTCCTGTTTTGTCACAAAAGTCAGTTCTGTGTAACCCCTGCCGGCCAAACCCGGGGTACAACTATCCGGTTCGAACGGATTACTGCCTTCGCGTCGCCATACCGAAAACCCATAAAAATAGTTTTCGGCTGCGGCGTCGCAGACGTAGGGTTTGCCCCAGGTAATTTCCACCTCGCCGAGTTGTGCGCTTGCCTGCACATCTTCCGGCGGCGGACCGACGACTTTTATATTGACCGTTTTAAGGTCGGCCAATTGCGGAATACTCTTGCTGATCGAATCTACCGCCTTGAAAACCACGGAATAGGGTTGGTTGGAAATATGTTCGCAAGTGGTGATCCACTCGAATGTTCCTTCTATGGGCGGATAATTCCAGCCTGCCGGTTTGTCAAAGGTGGCCGGGCTGTAAGGTGTGCTCATGGGGCCGCCCAAAGCGCTCAACTGCACCAGGTCGCCCGTGTCGGGGTCGGTGGCGTACACTTTGAATTGGATAGTGTCGCCGGCCACAACGCACACCTCATCGAGGGTGACTACATCCGGCGGGTTGTTGTCGCAGGCATCCACCATGATCTGCATGTCCCGGATGGTGGTGTCGATCGGGACGCCGTCGCGCCAGGAAACGATGATAAAAGCGAGGTTGTATTCGCCCGGCGCCTGCGGGGTTTGCCAGAGGATGTCGCCGGTTACCGGGTTGAGTTCCAACTGGTTGTTGATGCCCGGCACGATCTGATCGGGGAAACTGTAATTGGGCACCGGAACTCCATGTGCCTGCAAGGGCACGATGAGTTCGTAAGAAAGGCTGTCGAGGTCGGGGTCGAAAGCGTTGGGATTGTGCTTGAAAGGTTTGCCGACGCAAGCGTTGTCGATGGGCGGCTGGAGCAAATAAGGCGTGGTGTTCATGCCGCCGAATTGCGAACCCTGGAACCAGAAAACAGTCTCGATGTGGAAAGGCACATTGTCTGAAGAAGGCGGGTTCACGTTCACGATGCCCGCATTCCGGTTTGGGTCGGTCATCGATATCGTGTATTTGGCCGGGCCTGCGTAGGTATGTTCGGCGATGTACAGGTTGTATTTGATATCGTTGGGCAGGGTCACACCCTGAGGCGGACTGCCCGGGCCGTTGTAGCGCACTACCTGCTGGCGTTTGAAAGGGCCGTCGCCCCAGTCGAGGGTCAGCGTATCGCGGTCGGCGTTTACACTGCTGGCTTTGGTCCAGGTGATAATAGTAACGCGCACAGTAAGCGGGCCGATTTGTTCTACGTGGATTTCCCCGGCGCGGTTGTGGGTCGCAAAAAGCGCCAGCGGGCTACATAGTATTGCAATACAGGACAGGAAGGAGCGTAACCTGAATTTCATGTGTATACCTGTTTGAGTCAGAAGTTGGGATAAGTATCTGTCTTTTCCGGAACGAGGTACAAGATTAAAATTATTTTTCCGGTAAAACGTCAAAAATCTGTTGTTTTGCTAAAAGACTCGAAAAAACGCGAGTTCCCAATATCTTAATATCCCATTATCACAATATCCTAACCCATGCTGCTTTATAATGTGACGATCACCGTCGACCTCGATTTACACGAAGACTGGGTACGCTGGATGCGCGATACCCATATCCCCGATGTCATGGCTACCGGGATGTTCATCTCATGCCGGATGAGCAAACTTTTAGGACACGAACACACCGATGCCGAAATCTTTACGGTGCAGTACCTTGTAAAAGACATGGTACATCTCCGGCACTATCAGGAGGAGTTTGCTCCCAAACTCCAGCAGCAACATCAGGAGCGTTATAACGGCAAAATCGCTGCTTTTCGCACGGTGATGGAGGTTATAGGGGAATGAATTTATTGATCGGGGTAAGAAAAATTTTTTCGAAAAAATTTTTCTTACCCCGATCAATAAATTCATTTACAGGCTTTTAGGTGGAAATAAACGAATGGAAGGCTGATTTCGATTTCATTCCGGTTCCTGACACAGGCATCAAATCATTAAAATTCACCCGGCAGCACTTGCGCAGGCCGGTATTTTTTTGAAATATTTGCATCACCGTACCGATACGATAATGCAATCTTGAACTCATAACTCATAACTTCCCAAATGCACACCCTCACCCTTCGACTCCCCTACACCGACGCACTGCCGCTTTATCAACACCTGCAAGGCGCATCGCCTTCCTGTTTGTTCGAGTCTGCTTCGCCGGTGGATAAGTCGAGCCGCATGTCGGTTGTCGGCTTTGAGCCGTCGCTGGAGTTTACGGGCAAAGACGATCACCTCGCCCTTCGGCTGCTACATCAGCGCGGCGGTGTTTTTTATGATTTTGTAAAAACCGCTTTCGCCCGGTTTATAGAAAGTGAAAAGGACGGACGGCTCTTGCTGCATATCCCGAAAACGCCATTTGATGGCCCCGAAGATGAACGCCTCGACCGGCAGAACATCGCGCAGCCGCTGCGCAGGTTGTTGGCGGAATTCAAAACCGGCGATAAAAATTTCATGGGTTTTTACGGCGCACTCGGTTACAGGTTTGTCTATTTATTCGAAGATATTCACTGTGAAAAGCCTTGCCCGGAACCCGATTTTCACCTGTTTTTGTTCGACAATATTCTGTTGTTCAACCATTTGACTCAGGACCTGACTTTGTATGTGACGCGGGAAAGCAAGGAGGAAGCGGAACGCTGCACGACAGATTTTCAAACGCGCCACCTCGCCCTACACTCGTCTGACGACTTCAGGTCGTCTGACGAGTTGCCACGCCCCTACCCGTCAGACGACTCCAAGTCGTCAGACGGGTTACACATTGGAAAATTTGTCCAGACCCCCGATGACGAGACTTTCAAAAAACAGGTGGAACGCGGCATCCAACTCTGCAATGAAGGCGAACTGCTCGAAATCGTTTTGAGCCGCAAACTCACCGCCCCCGTTTCCGGCAACCTGCTGCCGCTCTACGAACGCTACAAGTCCATCAATCCTTCGCCGTACCTGTTTTACTTCGATTTTGGCGATGAAACTTTGCTTGGCGCCAGTCCCGAACTGATGCTCCGCTACGAAAACGGTCGCGCCACGCTTCGGCCCATCTCGGGCAGCGTCCGCCGCTCCGGCGACCCCATTGAAGATCATCACCTGATGATGGAATTGCTCAACTCGCCCAAAGAAAACTCCGAACTGGATATGCTCATCGACCTGGGCCGCAACGACCTGGCCCGCATCTGCAAACCCGGCATCGAGATCGATCACTACCGAATCATTGAAAAATACTCGCACGTGACGCACACGGTGTCGCAGGTGAGCGGGGTGCTGGAGGAGCGTTATTCCGGCTTCGACGCGCTCATTGCCAGCCTCAACGCCGGCACCCTCACCGGCGCACCCAAAATCGCCGCGATGGAATACATCGAACAGATCGAACAGCACACCCGCGGCTACTACGGCGGCTGCACCGGCTGGCTGCTGCTCAACGGCGATGTGAATACCGCCATCACCATCCGCACCGCGCACATCCGCGACGGCCTGCTGTCGTTTTGCGCCGGGGCGACGTTGCTGTACGAGTCGGTGCCGGAGAATGAATTGAAGGAGACAAGGATCAAGGCGGGGGCTTTTTTGGCGGCCGTGGAGGACTTGCGGATTGCGGAATGAGGATTTCGGAGTTTTACCGCTTGCGAACTTCCAACACCTCGAAAACGAACTGACAAAAATCGCCTTCTAAGTCGTCAGTCGTACATCGCAAGTCGCCACCCCTCTTCGATCGCCCGTTTCGCATCCAATTCCCCCGCTTCCTTCGCTCCGCCGATGAGGTGGACCTTCACGCCTGTCTGCACCAATGGTTCGTACAACTCGCGCAGGGAATATTGCCCGGCGCAGATCACCACGTTTTCCACGTCGAGTATTTGCGGGTGCCCTTTTACCGTGATGTGCAAGCCTGCGTCGTCGATTTTATGATACTGCACGTCGGGCCACATCTGCACGCCCCGGTTTTTCAGGGTCAGGCGGTGCGCCCAGCCGGTTGTTTTGCCCAGCCGTTCGCCGATTTTTCCTTTGGAGCGCTGGAGCAGCCAGACCTGCCGGGGAGAGTGTTCGGGTATAGGTTGGGTAATGCCGCCGCGATGGGAGTAGTTTGGGTCGATGCCCCATTCCTCGCGATAGGTTTTCAGTTGTTGGTTATTGGTTATCGGTTGTTCGTGCGCCTGACCGTCGACCGTCGACCGTCGACCGTCCACCGTTAAAAACATCGCCACATCGAACCCGATCCCGCCGGCGCCGATGATCGCCACCGTTTTTCCCACCGGCTTGCCATGCAGTAAAACGTCGATGTAGGAAAGCACTTTGGGGTGGTCGATGCCTTCGATTTTTGGCGTTCTCGGCGATACCCCCGTTGCAATGACGACTTCATCAAACTTGCCATTCTGTAGGAAACTGGCGTCAACACGGGTGTTCAAATGCAGCGCAACCCCGTGTTTTTCAATCATTTTGCCAAAATAACGCAGCGTCTCGTAAAATTCCTCTTTGCCGGGAATCCGTTTCGCCATGTTGAATTGCCCGCCAATTTCGCCGGACGACTCGAACAGGTGCACCTCGTGCCCCAAAGCGGCCAACTCCGTCGCTGCCGACAACCCTGCCGGGCCTGCGCCGACGACGGCGATAGCCCTCCGCGAAGCCCCCCCCAGCCCCCCCGGAGGGGGGGAGTACGGCTCGCCCTCGGTTTTGACTGACAGGAATGATCCACCGGAACCGTACTCTCCCCCTCCGGGGGGGCTGGGGGGGGCTTCGCGACACGCTCTCGGATTCACCAGACACGACGCATCCTTTTTTTTAAACACGTGGTCAAGACAAGCCTGATTGCAAGCGATACAAGTATTGATTTCGTCCGCCTTTTTTTCAAAAGCCTTGCGCATAAAATCAGGATCGGCGAGCAGGGGGCGTGCCATCGAGATCATGTCGGCATAGCCGTCGTGGAGGAGTTGTTCGGCTTTTTCGGGGGTATTGATGCGGTTGGTGGCGATAAGCGGGATGCGGAGTTTGCCCATGAGCCGCTTCGTCACCCAGGCGTAGGCGCCGCGCGGTACGAGCGTGGCGATGGTCGGCACACGGGCTTCATGCCAGCCGATGCCGGTGTTGATCATGGTCGCGCCGGCGGCCTCGAGCGCAAGGGCGAGTTGTTCCACTTCTTCCCAGGTCGAGCCGTCTTCCACGAGATCGAGCATGGAGACGCGGAAAATGACGATGAAATCCTTGCCTGCTTTTTCCCGCACCTGCCGCATGATTTCGAGCGGGAAACGGATGCGGTTTTCAAAAGTGCCGCCCCAATCGTCGGTACGTTTGTTGGTACGCGGCGCGATGAACTGGTTGATCAGATAGCCTTCGCTGCCCATGATTTCCACGCCGTCGTAGCCCGCTTCCCGGGCGAGTGCGGCACAACCCGCAAAATCGCGGATCGTTGCACGAATCAGTCGCGGGCTCATTTTCCAGGGGCGAAACGGCGAGATACGCGCTTGCAGCGGTGATGGCGCCACGAGAAAAGGATGCATGCCATAGCGGCCGGCATGCAGTATTTGCAAACAGATTTTGCCTCCTTCAGCGTGGACGGCGGCGGTGACGTTGCGGTGTTTGGCCGCTTCGTTGTGTGTACTCAGTTTTGCTCCGAACGGCGCCAGCCAGCCTTGCCGGTTGGGTGCAATGCCACCGGTGACCATGAGGCCGATACCGCCCCGGGCGCGGGCGGCAAAATAGGCTGCAAGGGCTTTCAGGTCATCTTTGTGCTCTTCCAGCCCGGTGTGCATCGAACCCATGAGGGCCCGGTTCGGCAAGGTGGTAAAACCCAGATCGAGCGGAGTAAACAGGTGGGGATAAAGCGGATGTGTCGGCATGATGGTAATTTTCAGCGGTCAATATTTGAAAATTTATGCCTGAAAAGGCGGCGGGGCGGCTTTCAGACCGCCCCGCCGGGTAGAGGAAGATTGTGTGCAAGTATTGGTGGTAGAACTTTAAAGCCTGTGTGCCGCATGTTGCAGCGGCAGAATTACGGGTGCAAACGTACAGGATTTTTTTGTAAGTTGGAGCTTATGATTGAAAAGCAGTATGGTATGGTAATTGCGGATCAAAGTCACAAATAACACACTCATCCCGCCATGCGCTTTCTGAATATCCTAGTAGCCGATGACCACCCGATTTTTGTGGAGGGGTTACAATCTGTTTTCTCCCACCCCGGCGGGAAATTTGGCTTTAACATTAGAGGTGTGGCTCGCACCGGCACACAAGTAGCCCAACTACTGAGTGAAAGCCAGCCCGACCTGCTGCTCATCGATTTGAACCTGCCGGAATCGGATGGGCTCAAAATCCTGCCGTCTGTAAAAAAGGGCTCCGCGAATATGCGCGTACTGGTCATGACCATGTTCGACGATCCGCGTTTGGTGAAAGCGGCCTTCAAGGCCGGCGCCGACGGCTATATGCTCAAGTCGGGCACAAAAGATGAACTCTTTCACGCCATCGAAGAAGTGATAGAAGGACACACGTATGTCGGCAACGGCCTCGCATTGGTAGACAATCACCACAACAACGGCTCGGATACCATATCTCCGGACAAGCGTTTTGCGCGTACGTATGGCCTTACCCGTCGTGAAATGGAGGTGATGGGCTACATCGGTCAGGCACTCAACAATAAAGATATCGCGGATAAACTGTTTATCAGCGATCAGACGGTAAGCGTCCACCGCAAAAATATTATGCGAAAATTGGGCGTAAACAATACCGCTTCCATGATAAAAATCGCCTTTGAGAACAATCTTGTTTAAATATCTGCGCCTGCTCCGGATGTGATACTTCACACCTCCTGCATGGTGCAGCATTGTTTTTTTGTGAAAAATACCGCTTGCCGGGTATTAAGAACAAGGTTGAAAGCCGGTACTTTTGTATCGCTGTGAATTTCTATGCCCGAATACGACCTTTTTTGAGGAAATATTTGGGTATCCGTATCGCTCATTCTACCTTTGAGGCGATTTGAACGACATAGTTTTTAATCCCCGGTAGTACTGTTTGTCAATTGATATACAAAAAGGTACACCGCAGGCCAAATTCCGATGGTATTATCCCTGCCGATAATGGGTCTCATGCTTGCCCTGCATTCAATCCTCTTGTATTTCATTCCAGTTTTCTGGGTTATATGGCAAACAGTCGGTATATTTTCCCGATCTGCGCCCTGAAGTTGTGTTTGTGCACTTGTTTTGGAATTTTGTTTAACCATAATATTTCGTTCATCAAATCTTTTTTTTGTAATCTCATGAAGAAAACGAACTCTACTTCATTTTCATCAAAAGTATGGGGTTGGCTCGTTACATTGGGTTTTGTGCTCACGGTTAGTGTGAACGCTACGGCTCAATGTACACTTGTTTGTAACAACCTCGTGCAAGTATCCCTCGATCAGGACTGCGAACAGGAAATCGAACCTGACATGATTTTGGAAGGCGGCGGTTGCCCCAACGGCAACCTGCAGGTGCAGGCCAAAATCAACAACGTTTGGGTGCCGTCGAGCGGCAACTTCGTTGCCAATTCTGCGCATATCAACCAAACCATCCAGGTGCGTGTGCGCGACCTCATCTCCGGCAATTTTTGCTGGGGTTACATCCATGTGGAAGACAAACTGGCGCCGCAAGTTACTTGCCAGGACATTACCTTGTCTTGCGCGATTACTACCTATTCGCCGGCTTATCTGTTCGACGAACTGGGCATCGACCAAGCCTATCCTGATGTAGAAGAGAATTGCTCCGGCACGACCCAAACCTATATCGATAGCTGGTACGACCTCACCTGCACCGGCACCATCAACGGCCTTTCCGATATCAGCGCTTATGTAAAGCGGACCTGGACGGTGGCGGATGCAAGCGGCAACGTGGCTATCTGCACACAATACATCTATTTTGCACGCAAGCATGTCGGTAATGTCGTTTTCCCAAGCGATGTCACGGTGAGTTGTGAAAGCCCGGTGACAGACCCTTCAGACACGGGTACGCCTTATATAAATGATTTCGGGCAACAATTCCCGATTTACCCCGGCAACACCTTCTGCGAACTCAATGCTACGTACACTGACCAAATCCTGCCGATTTGCGACGGTACTTATAAAATTTTGCGTACCTGGACGGTGTATGACTGGTGTCTGCCGACGACTCCCGCTCCACCGTTCTCCAACCCCACCTATCACATTCAGGTGATCAAGGTGAACGACGATGCCGGCCCTGAAGTGGAATGCCCGGAAGACATGACCGTCGGCACCAATCCGAACGATTGCGAACGCGACCTGAATTTACCGGATGTCATTATCAGCGACAATTGCTCGCAGATCGCTTCAATCGAGGCAATCTGGAATGGCAGCAGCCTCGATGGCACTTTGACGTCATTCCCGGGCAATAACTTCTGGCACCCGGATACGCTTGGGGTGTTGGGCGTAGCGCCGAATCTGCCCATCGGCACTACGGTCATGACCTACATCATTACCGACGATTGCGGCAACAGCACGGTGTGTACGTTTAACATTACAGTAGAAGACGACACGCCGCCCGATGTGGCCTGCACCAAATACACGCAGGTATCGCTTGGTATCGACGGTATGGTATTCGTAAATGCTTCCACGTTCGACCAGGGTTCTTACGACAATTGCTCGCCGATCTTTTTCAAGGCCCGGCGCATGGACTCCACTGCCTGTCAGCAGGTCGACCATTTTTACGACCAGGTCAAATTCTGCTGCGAGGATATCGGCGACACGATTACGGTCATTCTGCGCGTCTATGACGTGCCCGTACCTTCCGGCCCGGTGGATCTCGATTTTGAGGAATGGCATGCCAACGACTGCATGGTACAGGTATTTGTAGACGACAAACTGAAACCAACCTGCTCCGCTCCGCCGAACGTAACGGTGAGCTGCCAGGCATTCGACCCCTCGCTTTGGGCCTACGGTACGGCTACCGCAACCGACAACTGCTGCCTCGATACGATCATTACGACGGTCAGCTACGGCCTGTTTGACACGACCTGCAACAAGGGCACTATCAACCGCACCTTCCGTGCCGTCGACTGCGCCGGTCAAAGCAGCACCTGCACCCAGCGCATCATCGTAAACTACAATCAGAATTACTACATCAAATTCCCGAACGACGTCATCGTAACTTCATGCGACGGTACGGGCAACTTCGGCGAACCGGTGTTTTCCGGCGCTCAGGACTGCGAATTGCTGGGCGTTTCGCACGAAGACCAAATCTTTACGGTTGTGCCCGATGCCTGCTTCAAAATAGAGCGCACCTGGACGATCATCAACTGGTGTACCTACGATCCGAACGGCACCTGCATTACGATACCCAACCCGAACCCGAATGCTACGACCAACAGCCCGCAGAACCTGCCCGGGCCGGTTGTATCGGCATGCGGCACCCCCGCTCCCTGGGCGCCTACGGTGGTGGCTATATCGCCGGGTCAGCCACAGACCAATTACTGCAACTTCTGGCAAGCCAATGCCAATTGCTACAAATACAAGCAGATCATCAAAGTGATCGACGGCCAGAAACCGACGATCACCTGCCCGGCCAGCCCGGTAGAATTCTGTGACGATTCGCCGAACAACCCCCAGTTGTGGAACCAATCGTACTGGTGGGATGGCGTGCACAGTTTGCACGACCTCTGCGAAGGCCCGGCTAACCTTTCCATCACGGCTACGGATGCCTGCTCCGGCGCCAACATCAACATCAGTTTCCTGCTTTTCCTCGACCTCGACGGCGACGGCACGATGGAAACGGTGTTGAACAGCAATAATCTGCCGGGTACGCCAGGCACCGTCAATTTCAACAACCTCGGCAACCCGAACTACTCGGGCGGCGACCCGCGGGTGTTCGATGGCCGCCCGGTGCTGCCCAACGAAGTTTACCGCTGGGCTTTGCACCAAACGCTGAATGGCTCCAACCGCACGGCGAGCGTACAGTGGAAGACCTTCAGCCAGATGCCTACGCCGGCCAATCCGTTTGGTCTTGCAGGTGTTGCCCCTGAAATTCCTTACGGTACGCACAAGATCAAGTGGCAAGTGTCCGACGGCTGCGGCAACGAGCAAACCTGCGAGTACACTTTCGTTGTGAAAGACTGCAAGCCGCCAACCGTTGTTTGTCACAACGGACTGAGTGTCAACATTATGCCGACCGGTATGATCACGTTGTGGGCGCTGGATTTCCTCAAATACGCCGAAGACAACTGTACGCCGCCGACATCGACGATACCGACGCCGAACCAGTTGAAATTCGCCATCCGTAAAGCAGGCGCAGGCACAGGATTCCCTGTCGATGCACAGGGCGATCCGATCACCAGCGTTACTTTCGACTGCACCGAACTGGGCGACCAGGCCGTCGAATTGTGGGCACAGGATGCTGCGGGCAACGCCGCCTATTGTCAGGCCTCTATCACTGTTCAGGACCCCTCCGATGCCTGCCAACCCGGCGTTCCAAAAATAGCAGGTGTGTTGAAAACGGAAATGGACGATCCGTTGGAAGATGCGGCGGTGAATCTTCAGGGTACGCCTCCCAATGGCGGTGCGCCGGTTGATTTGACCGATATGACCGACGACAGCGGTATCTATTCGTTTGCCAACGCGCTGCCGATGGGCTCCGATTACACCCTGACGCCGTTGAAAGACGACAACCACCTCAACGGTGTTTCGACCTTCGACCTTGTGTTGATCAGCAAACACATCCTTGGAATCGAACCGCTGAACAGCCCGTACAAGATGATTGCCGCAGACGCCAACAAGTCGAACTCGGTTACTACCTTCGATATCGTTGAAATCCGCAAACTCATCCTCGGCATTTATTCCGATTTGCCCGACAATACTTCCTGGCGTTTCGTGGACAAAAGCTATGCGTTCCCGAACCCCGCCAACCCGTTCCAGGAACAATTCCCCGAATCGGTTTCGGTATTGAATATGCAGACGAGCGGTCTCAACGACGATTTTGTTTCCATCAAAACCGGCGACGTGAACAACACGGTAATTGCCAACTCGCTGATGTCGTCCGACGATCGTTCTTCAAACACGCTCTACTTCGACGTGCAAGACCGCGCGGTGAAGGCCGGCGAAGCATTCATCGTGGATTTCAAAGCCGCTGAAAAAACCGCCGGTTATCAGTTTACGCTGAATACCGCCGGATTGGAAGTCGTGGAAATCATACCGGGTGAAAATATGCAGACGGACAATTTCGCTGTGTTCAGCGATGCGGTAACCGCTTCGGTGGACGGGAATGCCGGCGCGTTCAGCGTGAGATTCCGCGCTGCCCGGGCAGGCGAACTGAGCAAAATGCTTGGTTTCAGCCACCGCATCACCCGCACGGAAGCATATAGGGTAATGGAGGGCAATTACAGTAATTACTCCAATTACGGCATGGAAGTGGCGCTCCGGTTCAATGGTACGAACGGCACGATCGTATCGGGCGCAGGTTTCGAACTGTTGCAAAACATCCCGAACCCGGTAAGCAACACGACCGCGATTGCGTTCAATCTGCCCGAAGCCGCCGCGGCTACGCTGACGATCAGCAACGCGGAAGGCCGCATCATCAAGGTTGTAAAAGGCGATTTCGCAAAAGGCATCAATACGGTGACGCTGCACCGCGCCGACCTTGCAACAGGACTGCTTTTCTACCAACTCGACACGCCGACACACAGTGCTGTGAAGAAGATGATTGTAACGGATTAATTCATGAGTCATTTAAAGTCATTAAAGGTCATTTCTTTCGATAGCAAATCTCTTGCAGTTTGTTTTACTAATGACTTTTAATGACTTATGATTATACCCTCGCGTTGAGGAATAATTCGCAGGCGAGTGGCTCCGGGCCGCTCGCCTGTTTTTTTGTGAAAAAATAATTCGCCTTCATTATCTGCTGGTTTTCAGGTGCTTAAAAAAAACTATGCATACTAAAAAAGCGGCATGCCGTTTTTGGCCTGCTTTTTGAAAACCTAAGGGTACACTTTCATGCGTCGCCAAACGGCGGCACTTTTAATCCGCGACATCCGCACGAGTTCGACATCTCTGTATTGTAATCCAAACCAATTGTTTCCATGAATCTTTGTGTACGCACTGTATTCATCAGCCTTTGGCTATTCCTTACATCTTCTCTTACCGCACAAATTGGCCTGTCCCTTCCGGTTATCAATAATCTTAACCCGAATGATTTGGTCAACTTTCACGTCAAAGTGACTGGCTTCGACAGCATTGTGGGTATGCAGTATGTGATACGTTGGGATCCCGAAGTGTTTGAATTTGTCTCGACCGGAGGCTATAATCTTCCCGAATTGGACGGTGAAGATTTTGGCACCACCCAGGCGAAAGACAGCGGGATCGTCCGCCTCCTTTGGGTTTACTCCAACCTGCTGGGCGGCATTTCGATCGACGATCAGACATCCATTTTCAGGGTGCGGCTGAAAGCAATAGGGCCTGTCGGGTCCGGTTCACCGGTCATTTTTACCGAAGATATTCTCACTCCTTTCGATATCGCCAGGGCCAACAGCGACAGTTCGCTTACTTCCTTCAGCATCGATGAAGTGGATATCATGCAGGGTTTCGGCGCCATCGGGTATACCGTTGCCGCAGGCGAGCCTTTCGACACCGGAGCCTTTTCTTTGAACGTATTTCCCAATCCATTTTCTGAAACAACTTCCGTCCGTTTTGACCTGAAAACGACCTCCGATGTGGAGCTGCTCGTGACGGATGCTACCGGCCGCACTTTGTTCGAAAAAGCGTTGCCGCAGTTGCCGCCGGGTCAACATGGCACAGAAATTGCCTCGCCGCAATTACGCGAAAAAGGCATCTATTTTCTCATATTCCGAACCGGAACGAGTGTTTGTACCCGCTCTTTGTTCGTGTTTTGATTCAAACAATTATTTCACCATCATCCCTCTTCCGCGTTAAAGATGAAACCGATTATCTACATCCTTACGGCAGGTATGCTGTTCGTTGCTTCCCAGGTTTTCGGCCAGGCAATAGTGACAAGTCTGACGCCAGCAACGGTGACCGCCCCGATCGGCAGCACGGTTGACCTCCAGTTGAAGGTCACCAACTTCACCAACATCAATTCTATTCAGTTTCCGATCACCTACAACGCATCGGTCTTGCAGTTCGTTTCGATCGACAATTCAGCGTTGCCCGGCTTTACCACCGGAAACTACAATGCCACATCCGGCAAAGTGACCATTTCGTGGTTTGCAGACCCGGGTGCTTACCCTACCGGGTTCTCCGTGGCCGACAACTCTTCCATTTTTACCCTGCACTTTACGGTGCTGACCAATGGAACTGCTACGGTAAACATCGCCAACCAACCACCGGGCATCGAGGTCATCCGCGACGGAGCCCCCGTGACGCTCAACTACCAGAACGGCGGTTCGCAGGTAACCGGCGGTTCGGGCGGTTCGGGCCCGATGCAGGGATTCTCCATCATTGCAAATACCATTTACATCCCGCAGGGCGCAACAGGCTGTATGCCGGTGACGGTGCATGATTTCACCAATATCCTCTCCATGCAGTACGCCATGCACTGGGATTCTGCAGTACTGCAATTTCAAAACACACAGTCTTATAACCTGCCGGGCCTGACTGCCGGCAGCTTTGGCGGTACGCCTTCCAAAGGGTTACAGTTGGTGGGTTGGGACGACCAAAACGCTACGGGTGTAACCCGTGCCAACGGCACCAAGATTTACGACGTTTGCTTCAAGGCCATCGGCCCGGTAGGCAGCAGTTCGCTAATCACGATCGACAGCATCGGTTTCCCTCCCGGCAACGGTTCGGCGGAAGCATTCAATACAGCCAGCCAGAATGTGTGGACGAGCAACTCCGGCGTGAAAGACACGATTTTTGTCGTGACGGCTCCGCCCCCGCCGAATGCAATCACATTCACCGCCAGTTACGATACCGCCAGCACCGGCGGCACGGCCTGCATCGACGTGACGGTAAAGAATTTCAACAGCATCATTTCGATGCAATACGGCCTCACGTACGATGCCACAAAACTTACGAATGCGGTTGTCACGCCAAACACGGCCGTGCCCGGTCTTACGGCAGCCAGCTTCAACACGAGTCCTCCGGGCCAAATCAAACTTTCGTGGAGTGACCCATTGGTTGCCGGTCTGACTTTGCCCGACAATACCCTTTTGTTTACGGTTTGTTTTACCGTAGCGGCGCCGAACGGAACCAAGATACCCATCAATTTTGGCAGCCTGCCCGGTTTGCCGGTAGAGGTTGTGAAAGAGCCGGACGGTCCGGTGAATCCGGCTTTTGTGAACGGAGAAGTATATGTCGGAACAGCGTTGGCGCCTGAGGCTACGATCACAGTAACCCCTGCTTGCGGCGGCAATACAGGCTCCGCTTCGGCAGGCGGAGTCGGCGGTACGCCTACCAGCTACGCCTGGAGCGGGCCGAACGGCTTTACCGCCGGCAACGTTCAATCGATCAGCAACCTGGCGCCCGGCACTTATATTGTGACCGTAACTTTTGTCGGCGGCACCACCGATACCGACGAAGACGTGGTGATCTCTTCCACGCCTGTGGATATTCAGCAGACTACACAAGTACAAAACGTAAAATGCAACAACGAAACCAACGGTGCGATCAATCTGGCCGTAGGTGGCGGTACGCCGGGTTTCACCTACAATTGGACCGGCCCGAACAATTTTACGGCCAGCACCGAAGATATTTCCAGCCTTTCCGCGGGCATCTACTCTGTTCAGGTGACAGACACGAAGGGCTGCACCGATTCGCAAAACTTTACGATCTCGAACCCGCCGCCCATAACATTGAGCCTGGCTACTTCGCAAAATGTCACCTGTTTCGGTGCGGCTAACGGTAAGGCGACCCTTAACTCCGGCGGTGGAACGCCTATTTTGACTTATGCCTGGTACACGTCGGGCGGGGCGTTGTTTTCAACCACCAAAAACCCGGACAACCTGGTTCCCGATACCTATACCGTCACCGTCACGGATGGCAGCCTGTGCACCTCGACCCTGCCTAATCCGGTCATTATCATGGGCCCCACCAGCGCCCTGTCGGTTGCAACACCGGTTCAAAAAACCGACCTGGTTTGCTGGGGCTACAACAACGGTTCCATTGACCTGAACATCAGCGGCGGTTGGGGTACGTACCTCGTAGACTGGACGCCCAGCCCCTATACCGGCGCCAATCTGGATGACATTCCCGGGGGAGTGTACACTGCGACGGTTACAGATGCCGGCGGCTGTATTTACACGGTTGCTCCGATCCAGGTACTCGAACCGCCTGCAATCGATTTGGGCACACCTGTAGTAGTGCATAACATCTGCGCCAACGACGGCGATGGCAGTATCAACATACAGGTTTCCGGCGGCAACGACGGACCTTACCAGGTACAATGGACGGGCGGCCTTAGCGGTGAATCCATCGACAGCCTCGCCGGCGGTCTTTATGTCCCCACCATTACCGACGGTGACCAGTGCACGGCTGTCCTGCCCGGCATCACGGTGAACGAACCGGCGCCCATCGATACGGGAGCCGTGGTAATCATCAATCCTACGACAGGCAACAACGACGGCGCCATCGCGCCGGATCTGAGCGGCGGTATGGGTGCTTTGACCATCAGTTGGACCGGACCGGCCCCGTTTACAGCCAATACGGAAGATATAACCAATCTTGCTGCCGGCACCTACAACCTGTCTGTGACCGACGCCAACGGCTGTGTTTTCACTGCCTCGTTCCTCGTGGGCGATGCATTGTCGGCGACTGTTTCCACTACGGCTTCCTGCGGCAACGACGGGTGTATGAACGTCAACATCGCTTCCGGTACACCGCCCTTCATCATTTCATGGACGGGTACGAGTTCCGGCCTGGCCACTGCAAATACGCCTACTACTTCTATATGCACCTTTGCACCGGGCAATTATAACCTGACGATCGCCGACAACGCCAACCACACGCTCACGATCAACAGCCTCAGCATCGGCGCATTGGAGCCGGCACTGGCGAGTATATCGACATCCGACCCTTTCGAAGATTTGGGTAACGGAACTATTACGCTGACGCCTATTGCACCGCCTGGTTCGCCCATCGACTACGACTTCAGTTGGACAGGCCCGAATGGACCTATCACCGGCAATCAACCGTCTCAGTCTTCGCTCGATCACGGTGTTTATACGATCCTCATTACAAATAACAATTCGAACTGCACAGCAGTCTATACCGATACGCTGGTGCGTAAGTGGGATCCGATTTTTTCCACTTCGTCGACGGTATCGCCCAACTGTAACAATACGCCGACCGGTTCGATCACGATTACGGTCGATGGCGGCAATGATCCGTACACTTACGAATGGGCAGGCCCCAACGGTCCGCTGGCCGGCGACGAAGCAAGCATTGGCGGCCTTTTGGCAGGCGCTTATACTGTTACCGTGACCGACGATAACGATACGGTCAAAGTATTCAATATTAACCTCACATCCCAGTCGAACCTCGCCGTGACGAACGTGAATGAAACATCCAGTTACGGCAACCCGCCGTTCCAGGTGAGCGGCGCCAACCAGTGCGACGGCGTAGCGAGCGTGGTGTTCAGCGGTGGGGTGGGAGCGACCTCCATTTTGTGGAGCAACAACGTTACCGGCGCTCAAAATACGACCCTTTGTGCCGGCGCTTACTCTGTGTCGGTAACCGACGCATTGGGTTGCGTATCCGTTTGGTCGGACAGCCTGACTTATCCGGCCGGCGTGACAACCGGTATCTCAGCGGTAAACCCGGTAAGCTGTCATGGCGAATGCGACGGTGTCGTGCGGGTGACGGTAAGCGGCGGTGTGGCGCCCTATACGGTGAAATGGTCGACCGGTCAGACCGACCAGGTGGCTGCTTCCGGTGGTTTCTCTCAGGCTGTAAATCTCTGCGGTAGAGACTATTCCGTAACGGTGACCGATAAATTGGGCGCTTCCTACACCTTCTCGGTGCCTTTAGCGGAGCCTCCTGCGATTGTTGTCAACTTCGCTACGGTTGATCCGACGACGTTCAATTCCTGCAACGGCGAACTGATTGCCGAAACACCGGGCGCAACCGACCCACTTACTTATACCTGGTCGGGCAGCTACGGTCACAGCGGCGATGGTCAGCGCGCCGAGGGTCTTTGTGCCGGCGAAATCGTGGAGTTTGTCATTACAGACGGCAACGGTTGCATCGGAATCGGCAGAGACACCATCGCCTATCCCGAAGACGGTTGCTACCAGGTACGTCCGGTCATCACGCCCGGCAATCAGGACGGCAACAACGACTTCGTCATCATCACCTGCATCGAAGTAGTACCCAACTCGATCGAAATTTTCAATCGCTGGGGACAGTTGGTGTTCGAGACTACCGGCTACGACAATGCAGGCAACGTCTGGAAAGGCCTTACTAAAAACGGCCAGCCGCTCTCCGAAGGGGTTTATTTCTACGTGCTCAATTATACCGACCCGACACGGGGTGCGCAACAACAAAAAGGACACATCAATTTGCTTCGCTAATTTAGTTATCGGTTGTTAGTTATCGGTTATTGGTTATCAGTATTATTGGATTATCAGTGTATAGTGAGAACTTCTCACGAATAGCCGATAACTAATAACCAATAACTAATAACCGATAACCAATCAACCTTCTTCTCACGCCCAAACTTTCGATTACGATGAAAAAGGCACTACTTTCAATCATATTCGGCGCATTTGCAGCCGCCCTCTTCGCCCAGGAACAAGCCATTTACAACCAATACCAGTTATTCCCCGTTCTCTTCAACCCCGGCTATACCGGCTTCGACGATGAACACCAGTTTCTCGGCAACGCCCGCAGTTCCTGGACGGGTTTCCCTGGCAATCCGACCAGTTTTACCGCCATGTATCACGGACCGGTTGGCGACAAACTCGCGCTCGGCGGCGGTCTTTTCTCTGAACAAATCGGCGATGTTCAGACCATGAAACTCCAGTTCAACTACGCGTTCCGTTTCCGCGTCGAAAAAGCCCGTATCGGTATCGGCCTTTCCACCGAATTCCTGAATCGCCGCGCCGATCCTGATCTGCTCAACAACCCCCTGGTGGATCCGAACGACGATGTACTGGAAGGATTGACCGACGGCCAGCAAATTTTTGACGCTTCAGTCGGTACACACTTGCTCTACGACGACCGGTTCTTTATGAGCATCGCTTTGCCGAATACGGTCCGCGCGCGCCTCGACGACGTACCGATCGACGAACAAACTTCCCAAACGTCGTTGTTCGAGCACTATATTTTCCAGATCGGATACATCGTGAACGTAAAGAACCAGAACTTCAAACTCGTGCCTTCCATCGCTTTCCGTCAGATTCGCGACACGCCTTTCCAGGTGGATGTCAACCTGCAGGGCCGTTTTCTTGAAGACAAACTCATCACCGGCCTGACTTACAGACCCAGCAACGACGGTTCGATCGCATTCCTGATCGGCACGAAATACAAAGCATTCCAACTTGCCTACTCCTACGACGTTTCGTTCTCCAAGTTTCAGCAATACAACGGCGGTTCGCACGAACTCACCGTGGCCTTCAACCTGCCGCGCAAATCGCCGAAACCTGCAGAAACCAATACATCGGAATTGTACCAATAGTTGGCTGAAAAGTTAATGAAGCGCAGCAGTAAACTGTTTACTGTCAGCAGATCAGGTGCCTTTTTTTACATTTTTTGAAGAACCGCCAATTCAAACGGGCTGTTGTTGTCACAACAAGCCGTAAAAGGCAGTGCCTTGCGTACAGCCGCCAATTTCAAGAAAATTATACCAGCCGAATTATTCAGAAAATCGCGTTCCCGGTCTCCGGGACGTCGAACGATAGATGTCTTTAACAATTGGTTTTTGGGATGGCCTCTCTCCTAAAGTTGGAGGGGGGCTTATTTTTGATTTACGATTTACGATTACATGATTGTTGATGTAATCGTAAATCGTAAATCAAAAAATTTGCAAAAATCCGGTTGCTTCCTTAATCCCCAAATACTTGCACCTTCCCATAATTGTTCGCTACGACAATCAGGCGCTTCCCGCCCGCTCCCCGCAGGACGGCCAGATCGCGCGCTTCCCTGTTTGCCCAAAAGCCGCTTTCGAGGTTGTCGACCCAGGAGAAATTGCCCTTGCCGTCGCCGGACAAGAGTGCGCCGTTGCCGGCGTCGCAGCGGTTGGTCTCTACTTCGAAGCCGTATTTGTTTCCCGCAAACAGCAGGTCGGTTTTGCCGTCGCCGTTAAAATCGCCGGCGGCTATGCCCTGGATAACGGAGGTTTGTGCCTGTATCGGCAGGTTGTGGCGCACGAACTTGCCGCCCTGATTTTCCCACCAACAGGTTTCCAGCGTATAGCAGTACAGATTGAGCGCAGCGTCGAGATCTTTTTGCGGCCATACCTGGTCCATAGTGGCTACCGAATAGTCTTTGGCATAGAGAAATTTCTTTTTCAAAACGGGCATTTGTTTGTTGAGCACCTCTTTTTGCATCAGCGGGTACAGATTGCCATTTTCATCGTATGCCATGATCGGGTCGAGTGTACCGTTGTTGTCAAAATCTTTGGCAAAACAACGCAAAGGCCTTTCGGGCGAAGCGTTCAGGCGGGTGTTGAGCCCGAGGTTGCCCGTCACGAGGTCGAGGTCGCCGTCGCCGTCGAGGTCGGCTGTGGCGAGCCTCCACCACAGGCCGTTCGATTTGTCGAGGCCGGACTGTGCGGTCACGTTTTCTAACTTGTTGTTAATCAGTTTAAATATCGAAACCGGCATCCATTCTCCGACGACGATGAGTTCGGGTTGCGGGTCGGCATCCACGTTGGCCCAGGCGAGGTCGGTGACCATGCCACAGCGTTCGAAGGCAGGTGCGACCTCGGCGGTCACGTCGGTAAAGCGGGTCCGGTCGTTGCGCAACACGAAACTGCGGGGTATCAGCGGCCATTTTGCAGGTGTGACACGCCCGCCGACGAACAGGTCCTGATCGCCGTCGCTGTCGTAGTCGTGGGCCACCACGCGGAGCGCTACATCCTGACTCGGCGGCACAGCGCCTTGTGCTTTGGCAAAATTGCCTTTGCCGTCCGTGTTGATATATAGCCGGTTTTGCCAGGCCTGCGGGCTGGTGGCCTCCGCTCCGCCGCTGACGACGAACAAATCCTGGTCGCCGTCGCCATCGGCGTCGAAAAAAACGGCGCCGTGGTCTTCATATATTTTATCCGTTGCCCAGGTAGCGGCAGAGGCCGGGCGAAAGGCGCCGCCGGTCGTTTGCACGTACATCGCGCCCTCACCGTCAAAAGCATTGCCGACGTAAAAATCGTCGAGACCGTCGCCGTTCACATCGCCTTTGGCCATGAGCGGCCCGAGTTCGGTTACCTTCCAGGGATTGAGCGGCCAGTTTTCAAAATCGTTGTATTGGTTTTCCCGGTGGGTAAAGTTGATGCCCGCCGGGGCCGTTTTATCGGAAAATATCGTTGTCGCCGGTTTTCCCGGGCCAATATGTGCCGTGTAACCCGATGCGTCGGCGTATTTCAGGGTGAGCCGCCGGTTGGCCGGCAGATTGTTCAGGGTTTGGGTTTTGCCGTCGGGCCAGCGCACGATGAGTTTGTCCACTTGTGCGGTGTTGTTGAGACCAAAGTGGATGAGGTGTTCTACCGAGGAGAAAATACCGCGTGTAGGGAAATTTTCCTGGTATTGCACCTGACCGCCGTTGTAGTAAATAATGGCGGAAGCGCCGACGGCAAACGGGTTTTTCTGACTGCCTTGCAGTTTTATTTGTAAGAAATTGGAGTTGGGCTGGTTTGCACTGACGTTCTCATAAATAAATGCGGGTTGTTCGAGGTTGTTCACCACGAGGTCGAGGTCGCCGTCGGCATCAAAGTCGGCCCAGGCTGCACCACAGGACCAGGAGGCGGGCATGGTCATCCAATCGCCGCTTACGTCCCTGAACGTCCAATCGCCTTTGTTTTGAAAACCGAAATTGCGGATTTTAAATACGGGGATAAGTTTCAGGAAATCATCAAAATTCGGGTAGGCGTCGCGGAGGCGTTTTCCCTGGGCGGCTTCGTTGATTTTCGGCAGGGTAAAATCAATAAAATCGCGGTTGCCCAGTTCGCGCCGGTAGCCGTTGGTCACATGCAGGTCGCGGAGGCCGTCGTTGTTCATATCGAAGAGCAAACCGCTCCACGACCAGTCGGTCTTATAAACTCCGGCGAGACACCCCATGTCGCTGAACGTTCCATTGCCGTTGTTGCGCTGGAGCACGTTGCGTACCACCGGTTCAAAGTAACCGTTTTGCGTCAGTGCGGTTTGTTTACTCTGTGAATTGGTGATAAGCAGGCCCTTTTGGCGGTAATTGTTGGCCGGAAGCATATCTACGGCGTACATGTCCACGAGGCCGTCGTTGTCAAAATCAGTCAGGTCGGTACCCATCGTGTGCTGCGAACAGTGTTGGAAATGTTCGGCGAGGCGGTCGGAGAATGTGCCGTTTTTGTTGTTGATGTAAAGGAGGTCGGGCTGAATAAAATCGTTGCCCACATAGACATCGGGCCAGCCGTCACCATTGAAATCGGTAACGGAGACACTCAGGCCGTAAGCAAGATTCCGGATGCCTGCTTCTTTGCTGATGTCGGTAAACTTGTTGCCGTCGTTGCGATAAAAACGGTCGCTGTCGAATTGGGCGCGGGGTTCGAGTTGGGCGCGGTACTTGCCGTCGTCGCCAAGTTTCGACTCGATTTTGTTGGTATAAACGCCTTGAGTGGGGTAGTTGAGCACATAACAGTCGAGGTCGCCGTCGTTGTCGTAATCAAAAAAGTTGGCGCCCGTGCTGGCGCTTTGGTCGTCGAGGCCGTATTCGCGGGCGCGTTCGGTGAACGTAATTTCTCCCTGCCCCCCTCCTCCCGTCGGGGAGGAAACGCCATTGTTGATGTACAGTTTATTGCGCCGGGCATCGTTGATTTCAACCCCGGCCCGGCACACATAAAAATCGAGCCAGCCGTCGGCGTTGACATCCACCGCTGTGACGGCTGTTTCAAAGCCGTCTTCCGAGGCAACACCCGCCGCGTCGGTGATGTCTTTGAATTTCAAGCCCCCCTGGTTGAGAAAAAGGCGGTTTTTGCCGTTGCTGCATATAAAATAGATGTCGGGCAAGCCGTCGTTGTTGACGTCTGCTACGGCCAACCCACCGCCGTTGTAGATATTGATATTGTTGGTGATGTTGTCTTCGTAGGTTTCAACAATGCGGTTTTCAAAGTCAATGCCCGTTTCGTCCGGCATCAGGAGTCTCAGGCGTGGATTGGGTGCAGTCAGGGCTTCTTCTTCCAGGGCATCCGCCCTTTTTGAGTCTTGTTTGCAGGTTGTCATACCTATAATAATAAAGGTGTAAACAATACCGGCAAAAAACGACCGGAGAAGGGTAGCGAAGGAGGAAGGTGTTACTTTTGCCATGCTTTGATAGAGTTGCAACAAAACATCGCAAAAGTACTGTCTTATGACCAATCTTGAGAAATTTAGAAAACGGCTGTCCGAACCGGTTGACGGGCACGTATTGGGGTTGTTTCGACTGATGTTCGGATTGTTTATGGTTTATTATGCCTTCTATTTTTACAGCATTGATTTTATCACGGAAGGGTTGCTGAAACCGAAAGTGTTGTTCAAGTTCGATTATCTGGAATGGATACGCCCTTTGCCGCTCCCGGCGATGTATACAATCCTGCTGGCAATGGGTACCGCTGCAGTGTTGATGACGCTGGGGCTTTTTTTTCGCGCGGCTTGCTGGGTGTTTTCATTGTGCCTGGCTTATTTCTTTTTTTTGGAAAAAAGTTATTACAACAACCATATCTACCTGTTCATATTGCTGCCCCTCCTGCTGAGCGCCACCGATGCCGACCGCTTTTTTTCCCTTCGGAACAAAAACCGGCCCTTCGCTTTTGTACCCCGCTGGCAACAGTTTATCCTGCAGGCGCAAATCGTCATAGTTTACTTTTATGCGGGTATCGTCAAATTTAAGGCCGACTGGTTGCTTCGGAAAGAACCCATGACCTCTTTGGTGCATCAATTGCCCGATACCAAATGGATCGCCGTGTTGATCAAGCATGAGTTTGTGATTGACCTGTTTACTTATGGAGGTTTCCTGCTGGATATTTTGACGCCGGTGCTATTGTGGTATAAACCGGTGCGGAATTGGGCCTGGATCCCCTTCGCGCTTTTTCACCTGTTCAATTCCCAGGTGTTTGACGACATACATATCTTCCCGTTTGTAATGCTGGGTGCGCTCACCCTGTTTTTTGATACCCATGAGATACCGGTACTCCGCAATCTGAGTAAACAGGGAGGCACAGTTAGAAAAAAAACGAAGGTCAAATCTCCGTCGGCAAACCATCCTGCGGAGACGCCGGCTGCTTCCGGCGCTGTGACTCCTGCTACCCGAACCCTGACGAAAAACCTCCTGCTGGGATATTTCACTTTTCAGGTATTGTTCCCATTTCGCGGTTTTTTCCTGCCCAACCCAATGGATTATACCACGATTGGCAACCGCTTTGCGTGGCGGGTAAAGGCTGATACCCGGGCGCCTGCCGAAATGGTATTCGGAGTGATAAACCCGGCGACACAGGAAGTGCATAAGGTGTATCTTCAAAGTTTTCTCAACGAAATGCAAATCCGGGCGTTGAGCGCCGATCCGCGGACTGTTGCCGCCTTTGCCCGGTACTTGCGGGACGAAGCAGTGCAGCGGGGTATACCCAATGCACAGGTGAAGGCCCGCATCCGTTTTGGCTACAACGGACGCCCGCCACAGTTTTTCGTAAACCCGGATGCCGATTTGGCCTTGGCGAAATACAGCCCGTTTCGGAAATTAGATTGGGTGATATTGCCTGCCGATCCGGGAAAATGACGGAACAAACATTTGGCCGGTTTAATTTTCAGGCGCTTCGTAACGCTCAAAAACAAACTTCCGATTGCAAGGCGCCGGACTTACAGGTCTTCAAAAAAATATTCTCCGATAAGGAATTCTTTTTTGAAAAGATATATATATTTGCCCCTGCAACCCGGAAGGGAGTGTCTGTTTATTTAATCCTTTTGTAATCTCATGAGCGAAGTTGGCGCCCTGTTTTTTTTAACAGCGCCCTAAGTCCCGCCCAGTTTTTGTTCGGCCTTTCTTCATCGCTCTCCTTTTTAAGCGTCCCACGCACCCGATTTTTGGCAAGATTTTTGCCTTTTGTTTGTCTCTGTTTGTTTGCCTTTTTGCAGGGCAGGCATTGCCTCGGATAAAGCCCTAATGCATTAATCAATATTTCCGCTACAATGCGGGCACACACTCTTTTTTAATCTCATGCAGAAAAGTTACATGCAAGTATTTAAGGCTGGAGGTGTTATATAAAAGCATTGACCCAAAGGAGTCCTGACTCCTTTGAGTCAATGCTTTTTATTTTTTATAGCTCCTTTTCATGGAACAGCAAAATACAGCAGTAACAGAAAGTAGAGCGCTTTCACATTCACTATCTTTTCACTTAAAATCTTTTACAATCATGAACAAAATGTATGTAAAGCGAGGCTTTCAATCACTCGCGACATTGTTCTTTGTGCTTGGGGTAATGTTCTTTACTGCGACGCATGCGAGTGCGCAGGTAGGAGCGATCCCGACCGTGGAGGCAACGGACTTGCAGGCACCTGCGGACGCGGTGACGACCTTAAAGAACGCCGTGCATCAGATTCACCAGGTACTTCCGGGATTGAGCGGAGTGAACCTGACGGAGAAGACGATGCGTGCGCAGTATTACAAAGCCGTAATCGTGCACATTGGTGCGGGAGAAGGCGTACCGGAGTCATTGTTAATGGCGAAGAAGAGCGCCATCATATTGGACGAGACGAAGCCATCGTTGCCGGCCGATATCGAGGTGAAACTCGAACAGATTTATTGGGAGACAGTGGCGCTGCTGGAAGTATAAAGCGGCGTGCTTGTCCTGAACTACCTTTTTTTATTCAATATTAAACAAATTTCTCGATCTCATGAAAAAGAGAAACATTACACTTTTGGCGTTGACGTTTTTGGGTATCCTGTTTGGAGCACAGGTATTTGCCCAGCAGAACGTCAACATGCCTTTAAATACGGGTCAGCAGACCTTTACAATATCTTCGAGCAATTGCCTGTTCAATTTTTTTGATAACGGGGGTCCTGCGGGCAACTATAGCAACAACTCGGATCCGGACGTATCGGTTATCACATTTGCTCCTGGGATAGCAGGCAATAAAGTTCGGGCGGTATTCAACTCATTTTCTACGGAAGGGAGTTGGGACCCGCTCTACGTTCGCGACGGTGCGACGGTTGGTGCGCCGTTGTTTGCGAGCGCCAACGGCGTTTCGGTCGGTGGATTTCCTGCCGGCGGCTGGTGGGGCACGGTGGCGATTGGTCCGTTCCAGGCTTCGGGTACGAACGCCTCGGGTGCGCTGACCTTCGCATTTGGTTCCGACGCCTCGGTGACTTTGCCGGGCTGGGATGCGGACATTTATGAAGCCCCTGCTGCGGGACTTCCTGTTTGCAACCTGACCGCCCCTGCGAACGTGACGGTGAACCAGGACGCAGTGACCTGTTTGGGGACTGCGACGGTTGATCTTCCGACCTTTACTCCTGGCGGCTGCCAGACGTCGATCACGCTCCAGTACAGCGTGAACGGCGGCACACCTGTGACGGTGACCCAGCCGTTTCCGCCGACGATAACGCTGCCGAACCTGCCTTTGGGCACGGTAGTAATCACCTGGACGGCGGGCTTGAGTTCGTGTCCGGCGGTGGTGTTGTCCACGGCGATATCGACGGCTACGGTGCAGAGCGCGCCGGGCGCGCCGCCGGTATTCACGGTTTGTCCGAGCAACACGACGATCAACCTGCTTCCCGGCGAGTGTAACTCGATCGTGTCGTACCCGGTGCCCTGCGCAACGGACTGCGGCGGCTTCACTTTGGCAGCCGGTACGGTAAGCAATGCGAACGAGACATGGACCACCCCGTTCTATGGTCAGCGCGGTCATTTTTTCGACGTACAGAACACGAGCGCCAACCCGATGAGCGTCAAGAGCCTTCGGAAAATGATATGGAACACGTCTGCGGGCACGTTTAACACCACGGTGTCGATCTACGTGACCACTTCGGCGGCTACCTATAATGGCAACACGGGCAACGCTGCTGCGTGGACGCTGTTGGGCTCGACGAACATGTTCGACAACATGCCGACGAACTTCAATCCGACGCTGAACCCGGAATACACGCTGCCGACAGCGATTGCGTTGGCACCCGGCCAGCGCCGGGGTGTGTACATCGTTGCTACCACCGGATACGGCGGCGGCCCGATCTGCGTGCAGCCGGTTGCGAATTTCACGACGCCACTGACGGACGGCAACCTGGCGATATTCCCCGGCGTTCTGGCCAGCGGCCTGTTCACGGGCGTGTTCACGGGCCAACCGGCGTTCCAGTACTTCGGCACCATGACGTATGAAGCGTCGAGCGTGAATATCTGCTACGGCCAGGGGAACCCCAGCGGCCTGAGTTCTATCGAGTTGACGGGCGGTTTGCCGAGCGGCAGTTCGTTCCCGATCGGTACGACGACACAGACCTACCTGGTGACGGACAAAGACGGCAACACGGCACAATGTGCTTTCAACGTGACGGTGAACGAATTTGCCAACCCTGTGACGACGTTGGTTTGCAATGACTTTGTGTATGTATCCTTAGATGCGAGTTGCACGACCAACCTCAACGCCGACCAGGTGTTGGAAGGCGGTCCGTACGGCTGCTACGACGATTATGTTGTACAATTGGACAAAACGCCGCCTTACGGCAACGGTCCGTGGACAGCGGGCTTCCTTGGCCCGCAGGACGTGGGTAACACGTACGCAGTGCGTGTATTCGACGACCTGGACGGCGACGGCGTAATGGACGCCAATGAAAATAACTGCTGGGGCAACCTGAAAGTGGAAGACAAACTGGCTCCGGTGCTTGATTGCAAGGAGAGCAGCCTGCCATGCAACCTGGATCCGACCCCATGCGCGCTCGATCCGTTCTTCCTTCCGACCACGCCTACGCAGTTTCCGGCCTCGTTCGGTCCGCACGTGGGTAACGGCGTGTACAGCCTGCAAGGCAACACCCTTCCGGAAGGCATTTATTTCGACCTGACGAACTCGAGCAATGTGAATTTGACGGTAACGGGCTTTGGCCTTCGTTTTGCGAACCCTGCGACGGGCGCAGTTCCGGTTCCGCCACAAACGTTCCAGGTGTACCGTGCCCCGACATTTGTGGGCAACCAGACGAACCCTGCGGCATGGACGAACATCGGTCCTGCGGTTATTACGGCCATTCCGCCGTATTTCGATACCGGCACCGGCCCGTTGGCCCAGTTGGATTTGGGCAGCGACATCACGATCGCCCCCGGCCAGACGGTTGGTTTCCACCTGTTCTGCGCCAGCGCAGCGGTGATATTCAACTACACCTTTGCCGTGCAGCCGCCGCTGACGATCGACCCGTGGACGCTGACAGGCGGCGAGGTATCGTTCGGCTTGTTCGGCCCCTTGTTCCAGGTTGGCATCAACGCGATCCCGAACATCCAGGTGAACTACAATGCCCTGATCGAGCCACCATGTTTGCCGAACGGTTTGGTATTGGGAGTTGACGCAGTTCCGGGCTCAGTTCCGGGCACGTACGTGGCATTCTCCGGTACGGGTACGCCCACCCTCGAGAACTGCTCGAATGTAACGCTGAGTTACGTGGACGCATCGGTTGACCAGGATTGCTCGACCGGATTTACGAAGAAGATCAACCGCAAGTGGACGGCAAAAGACGCCAGCGGCAACACGACTACGTGCATCCAGGTGATCAATTTGATCCGTCCTGAAATAACGGACATAGAGTACCCGCCGAGTTATGACAACATCGATGCGCCTGCGCTTTCGTGCGGCGGCACTTACCCGACGCCGGACTACATCGAAGGCATCGGTCTGCAGGGTTATCCTGAAGTGTTCGGTTCGTCCGACGGCTGCTCCATCGGCTGGACATACAATGACGTAGTGATCGATGTATGCGACGGCACGTACAAAATACTTCGCAAGTGGGCGATCATCGACTGGTGCACGGGCGAAGACGACGAAGTGAACCAGGTGATCAAAGTACTGGACGAAGAAGGTCCGTCGATTTCGTGTCCTGCGAACCTGACGGTGAGCACCGATCCGTTCTCGTGCTGTGCGATCGTGAACCTTCCGGATGTGATCATATCGGACAACTGTTCGCGGATCAACAACATCGGGGGTATGGTGATCGGCATCGATCCGTTCACGCTCGATACGATCGGGATGTTCCCGATCAGCGGCACGCTGACCTCGTTCCCGGGCAACAACCTGTGGAACCCTGACACCCTGGGCGCATTCGGCAACACGCCGTGCCTGCCTGTGGGCACGCACACGGTCGTATACCAGGCTGAAGATGACTGCGGCAACACGAGCACCTGCACGTTCCGCCTGACGGTACGGGACTACGTACCGCCGGTAGCGGCGTGCACGGAATTCACGGTCGTATCCATCGGAGTCGACGATCCTTATGACTGCTACGGACCTGCGGGCTTCCTTGATTTGCCGCCGGCGTTGAGCGACTGCGAAGGCGCGGGTGTGACGTGGGTGAAAGCCAAGACGTTCGACCAGGGCAGTTATG